>OGYL01000474.1_pt1 | contig 31752 bp, 35 predicted proteins | sample 1576541 | NCBI WGS metagenome assembly OGYL01 (sample SAMEA3541551, study PRJEB24748) | human gut metagenome | biome: human gut; feature: human-associated habitat; material: faeces | place: China | collected 2012 | reverse complement strand
TGCACTCCTTACTTATGTAATGTGCAATCAGTATATCATATATGTTTAGTATATGTCAAGCAACATAAAACAAAAAAGTTCAATATTTTTACGAAAACCACTTGACATAACGGAATATGCTTAGTATAATCATTAAGCAAATAGCGTTAAGTCTATTTGCAAACAACTGAATAGCCGTCATACATCACGGTAATGGTGTATCCGCTCGGGCAAATCGGAATGTGGTCAGAAAGTATCCGACAATAAATAAGAAAATTATACCTAAAATCAGAAAGGGGTGATGAAATGGAAAGTACAAGTTTTATGAAAGTAGATGAGGTGGCACAGGAATTAGGTGTTTCAAAATCCTATGCATACAAAATCGTACAAAAGCTCAATGCCGAGTTAGCCGAAAAAGGCTATATGGTGATTTCCAGACGAGTAAACAAACAATATTTTACAGAACGCACCTGTTACGGTGCCGACAAGAAAGAGAGGTAAATTTATGGCAGTATATAAAGAAGAAAAAAAATACTTGGCGAGTTCTCTATCGCTATACCGATTGGAACGGTGAAAGAAAGCAAACGCAAAAACGAGGTTTTAAGACAAAGCGTGAAGCGCAATCTTGGGAGCGAGAACAGCTTAATAAGCTTGGTGGAGATTTGGATATGAATTTCAAGAGTTTTGTTGAACATTACTCCGAAGATATGCAGACTCGACTTAAAGAAAACACTTGGGAAACCAAGAAACATATTATTGATAAAAAGCTTATTCCATATTTCGGTAAGCTGAAAATGTGCAACATAACGGCACAGCAAATTATCACTTGGCAAAATGAACTTATCAATTACAAGAATGATAAAGGCAAGCCTTATTCGCCAGTGTATTTGAAAACAATTCACAATCAGTTGTCTGCAATCTTTAACCACGCAGTTAGGTACTATAATTTGAAAGAAAATCCTTGCAAAAAGGCAGGAAGTATGGGCAAAAAGAAAAATCGTGAAATGCTCTTTTGGACAAAAGATGAATATCTTAAATTTGCCGATGTGATGATGGATAAGCCTTTATCCTATTACGCTTTTGAAATGCTCTATTGGACGGGTATTCGTGAGGGTGAGTTGTTGGCATTAACGCCTGAGGATTTCGATTTAGAAAAGCAGACTGTCACAATTAACAAGTCATTTCAGCACTTGAATGGCAGAGATATTATAACTTCGCCGAAAACAGAAAAGAGCAACAGGACAATCAAACTGCCGAACTTTCTTTGCGATGAAATACAGGACTATTTGAAAATGCTCTATGATGTAGGCTTAGACGATAGAATGTTCCCTGTTACAAAAAGTTATTTATACAGAGAAATGGAACGAGGTTCTAAACAAGCCGGTATTAAAAGAATTCGTATTCACGATATTCGTCACAGTCACGTCAGTTTGCTGATTGATATGGGATTTTCTGCAACAGCTATTGCAGACCGAGTGGGACACGAAAGCATTGATATTACTTATAACTATGCACACCTGTTTCCCTCAAAGCAGACTGAAATGGCGGAAAAATTAGATATGGAAAGGGTTAAATAATTATGTCACTTAAAAACAAAGATGAACACAACCGTTGGAGAAATAAAACCGTAGCGTTCAGAGTTTCGCCCGAAGAGTGGGAACAGATTGAACGCTATGTTCAGCTTTCGGGTTTAACCAAACAGGACTATATCATAAGGCGACTTATAAACAAAGAGGTTGTAGTTCAAGGCAATCCAAGAGTGTATAAGGCTTTGCGTAATAATCTTGCGAATGTACTTACAGAATTACAGAGGATTGAAAACGGCGGTTCGGTCAATGATGAATTGCTTGACTTAATCAAAATGATTGCAGATATTCTCGGCGGATTAAAGGAGGTATCGGAATGACAGAAAAAGAAAAGACCGCTCCGGTTGTATCTGTTGGCGCAGATACGGAGCAGTCAATCCTAAAACAAATTAACAACAGTATAACTGATTTTAACGAAAATGACAAGAGTTTAGATGATTATCTTGAAGAAATGCAAAAAGAATTTTTGCAACAGCTCGATCCATCACATTTGAAAACGATTTCTATGCGTGAGTTGTATAACACGGTATATCAAAGTAAACCGCCGCTGATTGACGGTTTGCTTTATCCGGACACATATATTTTTGCAGGAGCACCAAAACTCGGCAAAAGTTTTCTTATGACACAGCTTGCTTACCATATCAGTACAGATACACCGCTTTGGAATTTTGATGTGAGAAAAGGAACTGTTTTGTACCTTGCGCTTGAAGATGATTACCACAGATTGTAAGAAAGATTGTATAGGATGTTCGGAACAGAAAGTGCGAATAATTTGTACTTTTCTGTTTCGGCGGGTCAACTTGGAAATGGACTTGACGAACAGCTTACAAGATTTATGGCGGAACACCCCGATACAAAACTGATTATTATAGACACGCTTCAAAAGGTGCGTGAGATCGGCGGAGATAATTACAGCTATGCAAACGATTATGAAATTATCACAAGGCTCAAAAAGTTTTCGGACAGCAGTGGAATATGTCTGTTGCTTGTTCACCACACACGCAAGCAGAATGCCGATGATAAATTTGATATGATTTCAGGCACTAACGGATTGCTCGGCGCCGCTGACGGAGGTTTTATTCTTCGGAAAGAAAAGCGCACAAGCAATGCCGCCACTCTTGAAGTATCAGGCAGAGACCAGCCCGACCAAAAGGTTTATCTGAACCGTAATCCCGAAACGCTTATATGGGAGCTTGAGAAAACAGAAACGGAACTGTGGAAACAACTGCCTGATCCGTTGCTTGAAAACATATCTGATAAAATCACAAAAGAAAATTCGGAATGGCAAGGCACACCCACTGAACTTGTAGAATTTCTCGGCGTTGAAATGAAAGCAAACGCTTTGACGATGAAGCTGAATATTCAATGCAGGGCGTTTGTTCAATGAGTATGGAATCCGTTATCAGAACAAACGCTGTCACGATGGGCGCAGGGTAAGTCTTGCATTTGAACAGCGTGACGATGCGTGACGGTCGTGACGATGTTTTGGGCGGTACTGAAAACATCGTCACCATCGACACAGACCGACACGGTTAAAGTTTTTGCAGGGTGTAGGTGGCTTTTTTCAAAAAGCCGCTCCTGCCTCTCGGAAAGCGCAAAACCTGCTTGCAGGTTGCATTTTTGATAGGCTAACCTGTCAAAAGTGCTTTTGCGTTACTTTTGACAAGAGTAACAGAACCCCGGCTACGCCGGATAAGGAAAGGATGTGAGATTTTATGCAAAGAACGATAAGCGCAATGGTAGGTAAAGGCTCTGTAAATCATAACAGCCGCAAGTTCAAAGCTGAAAATGTAGACGGCAGCCGAACACATCCAATATCGACTACTGCAATGAAAATATCAAAAAAGTCTATCACGAATTGTTTGACAAAGCTCTCGAAAGGTATAATTCAAAGCAGACAAGAGCCGACCGCAGAATAGAAAACTATTATGAAAAAATCAGAAATTCTAAGCAAGAAAAACCGTTTCAAGAACTCATTTTGCAGATAGGTGATAAAGAGAATATGAGCGCCGAAAGTGAAAACGGAGCACTTGCAAGAGAGATTTTAGATGAGTATTACCGTGGGTTTCAGGAAAGAAATCCTCAGTTAAAAGTGTTTTCGGCTAATCTGCATATGGACGAAGCAACACCACATCTGCACATTGATTTTGTTCCGTTCACCACCGGAAGCAAGCGTGGGCTTAATACAAGAGTATCACTCAAGCAGGCGCTTGCCGCACAAGGTTTTAAGGGCGGAACCCGTGGAGATACCGAGTGGAATCAATGGGTAAGCGCAGAAAAATCCGCCTTAGCGTTTGTTATGGAACGCCACGGAATTGAGTGGGAACACAAGGGTACTCACGAAAAACACCTGTCTGTTCTTGATTATAAGAAACAGGAACGAGAAAAAGAAATTACGGTATTGGATAACAAACTCGCCGAAAAGCAAGACGAATTTAATGTGTTATCCGAGCGAGTGTTAAACTATGATGATGGTTTGGAAAACTTAAAAAATGTGGATGAAATGCTCGATAACGCACCCGAATATCAGCTCTCCGAGCCGCAGAGTTTTATGTCTGCAAAAGCGCATAAAACTAAAATTGCAGAGCCGCTTATTCAAAAATTAAAAGCGTTAGTCAGGACGGCATTGGCTCGTTGCTTTGAAGGTTGGGACAATTACCATAGGCTAAACATCACAAATGGCAACCTATATCGTGAGAACGAAATGTTATCGAAAATCAACAGCAAACTGAAAAGCGAAAATGAAAATTTGCATTCAGAGGTCAAAGATTACAAGCTTTTGCGCAAGGTTTTCGGGCATAAACAGATTGACGAGTTGCTTGAACAGGCAAGAAATATCAAAGGTCGTAAGCGTGAAAATCCACGCTCAAAATAAATAAATTTTTGGAGGTAAAACAAAATGGCAAACACAATTTTTGAACAAATGGGCGGTACTTATACTCAGGTGGGCGACTATATGTTGCCCGATTTATTACCGGCGGAAGAAGAAAAGAAAGCGAATATCGGCGCTTGGGCAATGAGGCATAAACGATATTTGAAGCAAAATCATAAAGTATTTTACTACAATTTACTGACAAGCGGTAAGCTCAATTTATATCTTGCAGATATTGAACAGCAGGCTCAACAACTTTTTCTCCGGCTGGTAAAAGACTTAGCCGAAAAAGAAAATGTAACCGAAGAACTCAAAGCAACTGATATGATGTTGTGGGTGCAGAAGATGAATAATATTCATAATCGTGCAACGGAAATTGTAAATGCAGTACTGATTTACACGGTATAAACAAAGCGGCGGCAGGGAGTAATCCCTGCCGCAATTTAATTTGTGCTAAACTTGACGTTGACGTAATTATATGATATACTTTATCTATAGAGATTTAGGAGGTAGGATATGGAATCCTCAGAGTTGTTAGAGTGGCTGATAAGTGAAAAAAATATGAGCATTCGCTCTGCGAAAGATGTAATTTCCCGTTGCGGTAGAGTTCGCAGAATGTTACATACAGACTCTATAAGTAGTGATACATTGGATAATCTACAAAACAATGATGAGTTTGAAGAGAGTTCTATGTTTATCAAGTCGCAGTTGAAAAGAGCTGTAACATTATATAATGAATTTGAAAAAACAACAACGAAGGATTAGAATATGAAAGAACAACTTACAGTAGGAAGTATGTTTGCCGGCATTGGCGGAATTTGTTTAGCTTTTAGACAAAATGGCTGTAAAATAGTTTGGGCTAACGAAATTGATAAGTATGCTTGCAAAACATATAGATTGAACTTTGGTGATGAATATCTTGTTGAGGGCGATATTCAAAAATTAGATACGAAAAATATCCCTAAATTTGATATTTTAACGGCAGGCTTTCCTTGTCAGGCATTTTCGTCTGTTGGATTATTGGAAGGCTTCAACGACCCTAGAGGAAATTTGTTTTTTGAAACGGCAAGGGTTATAAATAAAATTAAACCTCGAGTTGTTTTTCTTGAAAATGTTGCAAATCTTGTAAAACACGATGAAGGGCGAACATTTGATGTTATACTTAAAACACTTGGAGATTTAGGCTACTATACTGTTTATAAAGTTATGAATGCAAAGGAATATGGAAATATTCCTCAACAAAGAAACAGAATATATATAGTTGCATTCAAATATAAGAAAAATGTTGAAAAATTCAAATTTCCTGACATGTTGCCATTAACGCAAACAGCCTTTGATTTGTTTGATAAGAAAAAACAAGAAGAAAAATATTATATGGATGGTCATCGTATGTGGAATAGAATGATGGAATATATGGATGACCGTAAAAGAGTTTATCGTTTTACAGATTGGGGGCTTTCCAGAGGAATGGAAGGTATTTGTCCGACGCTTTTGGCTGCAATGGGTAGTCGATTTGAGAGAATTCCTTTTTTCTATGACGATTTTTCCGTTAGGTTAATGACTCCTCGTGAATGTGCTAGGTTGCAAGGATTTCCTGAAAGTTTTATTTTACCAAAAGAAAACGAAAAACAAGTCTATAAACAAATTGGAAATTCTGTTTGTGTTCCGGTAGTTAGTAGGATTGCTGGAAATATTGTTAAAGCATTAAATTAGGAGAAAATAAATATGAGACAATATAATGTAATGGATTTGTTTGCCGGTGTTGGTGGGTTGAGTTATGGTTTTTCAATGCTTCCACAATTTAATATTATAGCGGCAAATGAAATCGAAAAAGATATTTCTATTGCATATGAATTAAATAATCCTAATGTCAGAATGTTAAATTGTGATATAAATAATTTGACGGAAGATATTTTAAATCAGGCACTAAATGGGCAAAAAATAGATATAGTAGTGGGCGGACCTCCTTGTCAATCATATTCAACTCTTGGAAAAAGACAAAATGATGAGAGAGCTAACTTGTTTATGCAGTATAAGAGAATTCTTAAAATTCTGCGACCTAAAGCATTTGTGTTTGAAAATGTTACCGGAATACTTAGTATGAATAAGGGAAATCTTTTTAAACAAATTCAAATCGAATTTGAAGAACTTGGCTATGATTTAAAGCACAAAGTTTTGGATGCAGTTGATTATGGTGTCCCTCAACATAGAGAAAGAGTAATTCTTGTGGGCATTAAAGAAAAAAACAACTTTGTTTATCCGTCTCCAACGCATGGTGAAGGATTAAAACCATATGTGACTTTGCGAGAGGCAATAGGAGATTTACCAGTGCTAAGAAGTGGCGAAGAAAATAATATTTATGCCACCAGTGCTACGAATGAGTTTTTGAAATTTGTCAGAAAAAATGCCGATATGTATGTTGAAGAACACAAAGCGCCTAAAAACGGTGAACATCTCATCAAAATAATGCAAACATTAAAGGATGGAGAGTCTAAAGATGATTTGCCTGAATATATTCGTCCCAAAAGTGGCTATGGCAATACCTACGCTAAATTATGGTGGGATAAGCCTTCGACAACAATAACGAGAAATTTTGCGTGCCCTTCATCCTCGAGATGTATTCATCCAAGAGATTCAAGAGCAATGTCAATTCGAGAAGGAGCAAGATTGCAGAGCTTTCCGGATGATTATAAATTCTATGGTTCTGATGGAATGAAAAGATTAGAAATAGGTAATGCTGTTCCACCATTGCTTTCAATGGCTATTGCAAAGCGGATGTTAGAGGCAATACAAAAGAATGAGGCTGCAGAATAGCACTGCAGCCTTAAAATCAGCAAATTATATTTTTATAATTTGTTGGCATATCTGTAATAGCCCATTTAAAAGATTCGGATGGAATGGAGAATACAATTTGATTTTCGAATTCCTGTCGATGTACCCAATTGACATCCTTATCAGATATAGAAGAAATATCAATAATAGCAGCTTTTCCGTTAAATAAATCGAAGTGAACAATATATGAATATATATTAGCGGACGAAAACACTCTTTTTGCTTCATTAACTTTATGATACTTTATGTCGTTTGCTCCTGTAAATCCTGATTGAACTTCTAACCTGATGATTTTATTACCTAACTCGATTTCCAAATCTGCAGTTGGAGATTTGGAAAAAGTGTCTATGGAAGTTAATTTGTCATTACCTACGATTTTTATTTTATCTCGTGAAATGTTAAATACAATTGACAAAGCTTTTGAAAAAAATTCACAAACTGCATATCCTCTCATCCAATTATAATATACATCTTCAGGAGGCCTACCATTGTTGTTTAATCGTGGGATTATATCATTATCTTTTAGAATCTGATATGCACCATCAATTTTGTGGTTAAAATCTGTAATATCATCATATCTTATACTTTCGTGGACAACGGTATTTAACTTTTGAAAAATATCTTTAATTCGAGAATTATATTGTTCGATTTTCTTCCAATTAATCTCCACAATATCCTTTCCTTTGTAATATTTTTTCAATCTTTCTGCGTTTGTATAACCAAACTTTACTCTAAACTCTCTATCGACAGACATAAACTACCTCCTATTTTAACAATGCGCACAGTTTCTCGTAACTATGATGAAATTGCAGCTGACCTTGATGCCATTGAACAAAACCAAAAGGCAATTGAATTGTAGTACCTCCATATGAGGAACCATAATAGGTTTCATCTTTTGCAACTTTCTGAACAGTATTACAAATATCTTCTATGAAGAATAGATCATCCGTATTATTTTCACCAAGAAGATTTATGTACCATACAAAGTCGGACCACTCTTTGCTATCACATACGGCACCCATAGAAAATGAGAGTTTTGCGAGTTCATAAGCGTTGTCAGTGAACCATTGTAATAACACATCATAGAGATGTTCATTATATGTTTTTAATGTAGTAGCATTTAAGCTCTTATGTCGCAATTGTAGGTCATAATTTTTAGTTATAGCTTGGTCACCATATTCTTTTATGATATCTACGGCATCATCAGCAGCTGCCCAAAATAGGTTTATTGCTCTCTGTACATCCAAAGGGATTTTGACATTAAATTGTTTTTCAAAAGTATCAATAAATAGTCCTGCTCTTACAAAATACACTTGTCCTCCAAGACTCTTTTTTATAGAAATGTTGATTACTTCGTTTGTATCAAGATAGACTTTCAAATCAGTTTTGGATTTCGTTTTTCGACCATTGACACTTGGGACATTTGTTTCGTGTAATCCACCAATTGTTGTACGAACAATATGGGAATGAGGTCTATCTATTCTTTTTAATAAGGAAGCTGCGAAAACCTCATCAGTATCTAAGCGTATTTTTGCTAAATCCTCATTTTTGTGTCCTGACAGCTTTGCGTATTGCCAACCTGTGGCTCTATTTCTATGTTCCATATTTATTTCTCCAAAAATAATTTATATGTTTCAATTTCAAGTGCATCGGCGATACGCTGTATATTTTCAAGCGAAATACTGCGGCGGTAACACTCGATAGCACTAATATAAGTACGGTGCATACCGCACTTTTCGGCGAATGCTTCTTGAGATATTCCCATAGCTGTACGATATTTTTTTAGGTTATCACCAAATACTTTTATAATATCCATAGTTGCAATCCTCCATATTTTATAGTATAATCAAAATGAATACAAAAAGTCTACATACAATAAGTATCTAAGTGAGGTTATAAAATGGCTATACAAAAAATTAAAATTAGTAATTTCAAATGTTTCAAAGGACTATTTGAAATTGAATTGAATAAAGGATTAAATATTCTTGTTGGCAACAACGAAACTGGTAAATCAACTATTTTAGAAGCGATGCATATTGCTTTGACTGGGCTTTATGGTGGCAGAAATATTAGAAACGAGCTTTCTCAATATTTGTTTAATAAAGAGGTTGTTGACTCATACATCAACTCTGTTAATAATGGCACAGCGTTACCACCACCCTTTATTAGTATTGAAATATTCTTTGATGGATCTATTAACCCGGAGTATGAAGGAAACAATAATTCAGACCGTGCTTATTGCGAAGGATTAAAGTTTGAAATTTCTTTTAATGAAAAATACAATAGTGAATACAACACATTAATTTCAAAGAAAAACATGATGAGTATTCCAATTGAATATTACGAAGCATCCTGGACATCATTTGCTCGTCAATCTGTAACAATTAGAAGTATTCCAATCAAATCCGCAATGATTGACTCATCAAATTATCGTTACCAAAACGGCTCTGATGTCTACATTTCAAGAATAGTAAAAGATTTACTTTCGCCTGAAGAGATAACTGCTGTTTCACAAGCGCATAGAAAAATGAAGGATACATTTATTGATGACGCATCTATTAAGGCTATTAATGCTCGCATTAGTACAGAAGCTTCAATAGTAGATGGAACGGTTTCCTTAACTGTTGATTTGGGAACAAAAAACGCGTGGGAAAGTAGTTTGGTTACACAACTTAATGAAGTTCCTTTTGGGTATATTGGCAAAGGTGCTCAATGTATTATGAAAACTGAGTTGGCGTTAACACACAAAAGTGCTCAGGAATCTCAGGTGATTCTTCTTGAAGAACCCGAGAGCCATTTATCGTTTTCAAAGTTAAATCAATTGATAAAAGCAATTGAAGAAAAATATGATAAAAAGCAAATTATTATTTCGACGCATAGTAGTTTTGTAGCTAATAAACTTGGATTGGAAAATTTGCTTCTTCTTAACGATCACAAAATAACAAAAATCACCGAACTTTCCTCAACAGATTTTTTCAAAAAAATATCTGGGTATGATACATTAAGGCTTATTTTATGCAAAAAAGCAATATTGGTTGAGGGCGATTCGGATGAACTTGTTGTTCAAAAGGCATATATGAAACAACATAATAATCATCTTCCGATAGAAAATGGCGTTGATGTTATTTCAGTAGGTACATCATTTTTAAGATTTTTAGAGTTAGCAGTTGCGTTAAATTTAAAAGTCGATGTCGTAACAGATAACGATGGAGATATAAGCGCAATTGAAAAGAAATATGCCAATTATATCAAGGAAAACAAGAAAAATAATATTAAGATTTGTTATGACGAAGTCGTTGATACAGGAACGCTTAAAATCAGTAATAAACCTTATAATTATAACACTCATGAACCTAAATTGCTGAAAGCAAATGGTAACAATTTGGTGCTATTCAATGAGATACTTGGTAGTAATTTCAAAACTATTGAAGAACTTCAAAAATATATGAAACATCATAAAACGGAAACCGCTTTAGCTGTTTTTGAAACTGACAAAGATGTAGTTTTTCCCGATTACATAATGGAGGCCGTTAAGGATGAGTAATAAATTAATTATTGCCGCAGCAGGTTCAGGTAAAACAACACATCTTGTTGAAGAGGCTCTAAAGATTACAGAAGGCAAGGTTCTTATTACAACTTATACAGAAGCAAACGAACAAGAAATTGCAAAAAAATTCTATAAATTAAATGGGTACATACCTGAAAATGTTACTATTCAAACTTGGTTTTCATTTTTAATACAACACGGTGTCAAACCCTATCAAAGTGTGATTTACGATGGCAAAGTAAATGGATTACTGTTAGTTAATCAAAAATCCGGATTACGTGGTTATAACAGAGCTAAGAAACCTATGTATTTCGGGGAAAATGACACTATCAATTACTATTTTAGTAAATCACAATTGATATATTCTGATAAGCTTGCTAAATTTGTTGTCAAGGCAAACGAATTAACGGGTGGAATGGTTATTAAACGAATTGGTAAAATATATTCTTATATATTTGTTGATGAAATTCAAGATATGGCTGGATATGATTTAGAAATAATCAAGTGCTTATTTTCTTTGAATTCTGATGTTTTGTTGGTTGGAGATCCAAGACAAGTGACATATCACACCCACGATGAAGCTAAATACAAAAAATATACAGATGGCAACATAAAAGAGTTTATTGAACAAGAGTGTTCAAAGTTTTCGGTCGATATAGATGAAACAACACTTAATAAGACTTATCGAAACAATAAATCAATATGTAAATTTGCAAATTCAATTTATAGTAATTTTAAGCCATGCGAATATGTAGAACACGAACCGACAGGACACGATGGAGTATTCTTTGTATCACCGTCGGATGTAGATGCTTACTTATCAACTTATCAACCTATGCAGTTAAGAGATACTAGAAAGACATCTGTAAATTCTACATATCCCGCAATAAATCTTGGAGAATCAAAAGGATTAACTTTTCAAAGAGTATTGATTTATCCGACATCAAAGATGCTTGATTGGATATTGGATCATAAAAAAGAAATGAAACCGCAAAGCAAATCGAAATTCTATGTTGGTATCACCAGAGCAGAGCATAGCGTGGCAATAGTATTTGATAATAAAAAAGGCATTTCCGTTGACGGAATTACTAATTTCCATTTCTAAACTTTTGGCAACAGAATGGCAACAAAAAATCGGATAGCGTATGCTTTACCGATAATTCAAATAATATAGATACTCTCTGCTAAATCTCATAAGCAAAAGTGTTTAAGATTGATTTACAGGGAGCGAGTGGGAATAATATCAAGAGTTGTGTAAACCCGCATAAACACTGGGTTTTATGCTCTCAAATTCCCGATTTGATAGCAAAATGATAGCAAACCGTAAAACGCCATTATTTTAAGTGTTCTATCGGTTTGCAGGTACAATTATCTTAATACTATAAAGGGCATTACTGACTTTTGCAGTCGATAATGCCTTTTTTGTGCCTATTTTATTACACTTTTTAATTTCTCTATGTTCAAGTATTTATCATTTATTTTTCTATGTAACATTGCATGACAATTAGGGCACACGGGAATTAAGTCATTTACTGGATCAACGATATATTCTTCGCTTATTTCAGAAAGTGGTATTTTGTGATGAACATGGATAAAATCCTTACCGATAGCACCATATTTTTCTTCAAAATTCAATCCGCAAACATGGCAATAGCAACCATTTGATTCAATGCATTTTTGTCTTGCAATAGAACTGCGTTCAAATCTGTTAACACATACAGTTGTTTTTGCACCTTCAACACAATTATCAGTTTCGTCTGAATCTGGGAAGGTATCTCTGTAGTAATTATCATTCATATACTTTTCAATATACGCCAGCAGTTTTTCATTACTAATCTTTATTGAACTTTGTGGAGCAGAAGACAAACCGTTATTCATTAGATTTTCAAGCGTTAAGTATTGGGTATTTACTTGCTCCAATAATTTCAATCTTACATACATTCCAGATAAGGCTTTATAATATTCATTTTTGTCTGTCCAAAAGATATAATCATTTACTATTTCGTTCACTGTTAAATTGATTTGTTCAACAATTGTTTTATACATTATCTTTTTATACGGTCGAGTACAGTAAATATATATAATATCACCAACTTGACACTTACGGTTATTTTGTCTCCAGTCAATAAAACCCCATTTTTGAAAAGCACCAGCGTGGTCATAAAGCTTACCATTGGCGGGAAGTATCCAGTTCATAGAGCGTTTCCTCCTTCAATTTTTTCTGAAATAAACAATTAAAAGCCGATATTATTATTTATAGTAGTTATATCTCCAGTTATCGTATTCTTCTTTTGTTATTTCTCCGTTTTTGAACTTTTCGGCTTGCTCCTGCCAAGCGGAAAACATATCAAACATTGTAAGATAGTTTGTTTCCATACCCTTATCAAGGTGTATGCAAAGTTCGTCATCAAGTTTATCAATACGGAAACCGTATAAATCCTCAAGAGTAAACAGAGTGTGCATTAATCCGTTGTAGCTGTCAATATCCGGCACAGTTAAAGCACTTGTAGAAACACCGAATACATTTGCAAGGTTGTTTGTTAAATCAGCCTTAGGCGTTCTGCTGCTGGATTCATACTGTACCATACGAATGTCAGCGGTCTTTTCAGGAAATCCGACCACCTGTCCTAAATATTTCTGTGTCATTTCGCAAAGATTACGAAAGAATCTTATTCTCTCTCCGATTGCCATTAAAATGCACTCCTTACTTATGTAATGTGCAATCAGTATATCATATATGTTTAGTATATGCCAAGAAACATAAAACAAAAAAAGTTTAATAATTTTACGAAAGTCACTTGGCATAACGGAATATGTTTAGTATAATCATTAAGCAAATAGCGTTAAGTCTATTTCTAACAACTGAATAACCGTCATATGTCACGGTAATGGCATATCCGCTCGGGCAAATCGGAATGCGGTCAGAAAGTATCCAATACTAAATAACCAAAAAAATTATAAATGTTATTGTGCAACACCCATTATCCTGTAATGTGTAAAATTTAAGCAGTTGCAGGAGGCTTTGCTATACAAATATTTATATTTTGATACCTAAACCGTAGGTGACTTAAAAAACGCCGCTAATTTCTGCGCCGTTTTTATTATATGCTGAACATTCAATATGTACAGCGTCTTTTGTAAGACCTGCATATCCACGCATAATGACAGATACGCTGTTAAAGAAAAAATCTGTGAATAAATTTTTCTGTTAATGCTGACAGATTTATGATACAATAGTGCTGTTAGTTTGAATTGAAAAGTGGGTAGAAATATAAAAAATGAGGAAACTGAATTTGACAAAAGCACTTAAAAACGCATTACCGTATGTATTAACGCTTATACTTGTCGGTATAATGACTTTTGTTGCGGAAATATTGGGTGAGGGGGAGATAATCTTTCCTGAAATAACAGCACTTGCAATTGGTTATATGGTTACACAAAAGCAAGGTTGGAAAGTCAATGACAGCCGAATGATTGCGTTAATTGCGATTTGCGCTGTTGCGGGTGTGCTGACAGTCCGATACATAAAAGTCGGGCTTTATCTTGAAATATTGATTGCATTTGTATTTGCACAAATTCTCTTTATGTTTTCGGGAACAACATTTGCACCGATGATTTCGGCAATTGTGTTGCCCGTTATGATGCAGACCGAGAGCTTTATATACCCGATTGCCGCATTTTTGCTGACAATTGCGGTTGTATTATTCCGTAGATTTCTTTTGAAAGTTAAAATAAGAGATAAAGAGGATTTTCAGTCGGTAAACCTGCATACAAAGAGCGATGTGATTGACACAGCCGTAAGAATAATCTGTGTTGCCGTTGTGGGATTCTTCGCAATTTGGTCGGGCTTTAAATTTGCAATTGCACCGCCGTTGCTTGTGGCGTTTACGGAATTTTCCCGTGCGAAAAATAAGGCTCGCAACAAGCCGGTAAAGACGGTTTTGGTGATAACAGTCTGTGCATTTGTCGGAGCGGTTTCAAGATATGTGCTGAATATGACTCTCGGATTGCCGTTGACAGTTGCCGCATTGACAGCCACGGCGATAATGCTTGTAATTGTTTACTGCACAAAAATGTATATTCCGCCTGCCGGAGCATTGACAATTTTGAGTATGATTATTCCAAGTGAAAGCGTACTTTTGTACCCGTTGCAGATACTTGTCGGAACTGCGGTAATAATGCTGATTTCACGGCTTTTGTTTATGAAACGGCAAAATTAAAATAATCTTAATTTAGTTATATTATTCTATAGAGGAAATTAAATGGATATATTTATTACAATTTTAGTTACATTTTTTGCAGGAATGGGCGCAGGTCTCGGAACAGGTTTTGCAGGAATGAGTGCGGCGGCTGTAATAAGTCCTATGCTCATAACTTTTCTTAATATGGATCCGTATATGGCAGTCGGAATCGCACTTTCGTCCGATGTTTTGGCGAGTGCAGTTTCGGCTTATACATACCATAAAAATAAAAATCTCGATGTCAGAAACGGTTTGATTATGATGGCGAGTGTGCTTGCGTTTACGATTGTCGGCAGTTATGTTGCAAGCATTGTTCCATCAGCTACAATGGGCGGATTTTCCGTGTTTATGACATTTTTGCTCGGCATAAAATTTATCATCCGTCCCGTTATGACAACTAAAGAAGCTATGCTCGGTGTGTCGGCAAAAAAGAGGGCAATCCAGTCTGTAATCTGCGGAATGTTAATCGGCTTTATCTGCGGATTTATAGGTGCGGGCGGAGGAATGATGATGCTTTTGATTTTGACGACCGTGCTGAACTATGAATTGAAAACCGCTGTCGGCACAAGCGTATTCATTATGACATTCACCGCCCTGACAGGCGCAGCTTCGCACTTTATGATTGGTGGCACACCCGATTGGTTTGTGTTCATTCTCTGCATAGCGTTCACCCTTATATGGGCGAGAATTGCCGCCGTCTTTGCCAATAAAGCCAATCCCAAAACCCTGAACCGTGCCACAGGTATCGTCCTCGTGGTGTTAGGTGTTGTTATTATGGGATTCAAGCTTTTAGCAAAATAAAAATTGACAGTTTAAAATTTAAAATTCAGGTCGGGCAATAGATTTGTAAAATGCAAAATTTCTATTGCCCGATTTTTCAACGGTTATGTTGGGGCTAATCGAGTAGGGCGAAACAGGTGCTTGCTTTGAACAATATTCGGGGAAAGTATGCTTTTTTAACAATTGTATTATTATTTCACAAAAAACAAAGGAGCTGCGAAGAACGAAGTCTTAAACTTCATTTCTTCACAGCTCCTTAAATTTTCGTGTCAGATGTGCTGTACTCAGCTTATTCCCATAAGCTCCATAACTTCAATAAGTTGTTTTTCAGCGTTATCGGAGGTCACAACCTTACTATCTGTTATGACACGACCGACCGATTTGCCTTTATGAATAAATCCTGAAACCACCCTGTGAACATGAAAATAGGGGAGTAGCATATCGGGGTTCATCACGATTTTTTGTGGGATGGTGAACGGACAGAAGGAATAGAAAGATAGCGAATCAAGGTAAAGAAGTCATCATCACGATAACTGTAGCCGATTTGTTTAGCGACCTTGATCTTGTCTTTTGAGTAGGGGTGCAAAATGAATTTTTAGTTATTATAATTCATTAACGGAATTATAATTCTCTGGCTTAATCTATCATTTGTGGAGTTATAATTATAATTTATTATAGCATACAATCGTTTGATAACGATAATAATTATAAATTTTTAGGTTTTGCACATGAGTTGCGAACTTTTATTGGACAAGGCAGATAGACACGCATAGGAGAATAATAATCGGTGCTTTTAGGTTTCATCAGATTCAAAATAAATCTAATGCCGTAAATACCCATTGCATATACAGGTGCGTTTACCGTAGTAAGCGGAGGGTTTGTATATCCCGAAAGCTCCGTGTTATCAAATCCCATAACAGAAATATCTTCAGGAATTTTGTAACCGTTTTCTTGCAGAGCTCTCATTGCACCGATTGCAATATGATCACTTGCCGCAAAAATAGCTGTGGGGAGATTCCCTTTGCTGATCATTTCTGACATCATTTTATAACCGGATGATGTTGAAAATTTGTCCTGTATAATAAACCCATCATATTTAATGTTTAGTTCATCGCAAATGTCTGTGAAAGTGTTGAGTCGTTTATCAGGAAATATCGTTCCGTCCTCAAGCTGTTCAATGCCTCCGATAAAGCCAACTGTTCTATGGCCTAAATCATATAGATATTTAATTGCATCAGACACTGCCTGACGAAAGTCGAGCGATACGGATGTGATTTCAATATTCTCAACGGTCATATCAAGAAAAACAATTTTATTATTCAAAGAATGCAGTAATTTAATTTCTTGTTTACTAAACTTTCCGAGGCAGATTATGCCATCAACATCACAAAGTACATTCTGATAGTCATTGTCTGTTTTAAATGTTCGTACAATACTTATATTATTTTTTGAACAGTAGTCCTCGATACCCTGTCTCATCAAAAAGTAATAATTATCTTCAATTTCCTGTTTGGAAGAGAACCATTGTAGAATTCCAATGCGACACGAAGGTGCTGATGTAACCCTTTTTTTCTTTACATAATTAAGTTCTTTAGCTGCTGCAAATATTTTTTGCTTCGTTTCAAGCGAGGTGCTGAGGGTAGTGTCATTATTAAGCACTCTTGAAACAGTAGCTACTGATACATTTGCCTTTTTGGCAACATCTCTGATTGTAGCCAATTGAATCACCTCACTACCATTATAGTGAAATATTACTAAAAAATCAAGTTGTGTTTAGTGAAAAACAGAGAAAGAAAAAATGTTTACCAAAAACTATTGACAGTTTACGAAACAAAACATATAATTTAGTTAACATAAAAACAAAAGAAACATTATTATTAAATAATAACGAAATCTTTTGTGCAGGTTGTCACGGCGTTTCATTTAAAATTAAAAGGAGGAAAAATTATGAAACAGACATCATCACAACCAAGACTTGATGGCAAAATCCCGGGTAGAATCAAATACACCTTTGCTTTAGGTGCCCTCGGCAAAGATATGATTTATGGTATGATTGCCACATTTTCAATGATTTATTTCACAGACATCATCAAGGTTAACCCGGTATTTATCGGCGTAATGTTCTTTGTTGCAAAGTTATGGGATGCCTTTAATGATTTGTTTATGGGTATGATTGTTGATAACACACGCAGCAGATGGGGTAAATTTATTCCATGGCTTGTAATAGGTACGCTGGTTAATTCAATTGTATTTGTTGTTTTATTCACAGACTTCCACCTCGATGGCGTTGGACTTTGCGTATTTGCAACAGCAGCTTACATACTCTGGGGTATGACTTACACAATTATGGATATTCCTTATTGGTCAATTATTCCTAACCTCACTTCAAATCCTGAGGAGAGAGAAAAAGTTTCGGTACTTCCGAGAATCTTTGCAAGTATCGGTCAGTCACTTGTTATTGCAGGCTTTGGTGTTCAAATTATTGAGGCTCTCAGCGGCGGCACAACAAATCAGGCAGGTTATCACAGATTTGCAATCATAATTGCAATTGTATTTATTCTTACAATCGGTATTACAGTAATCAATCTTCCGAAAAAGAGAGATGATTCTGTTCCGGAAAAGAAAGTTAAGTTTAAAGATATTTTCTCAATCATCGGCAAGAATGATCAACTTCGTTGGGCGGTAACTCTTATCTTCCTTTACAACATCGGCATTCAGTGCATTATGGGTGTTGCTACATATTATTTCAAATATGTTTGCGGCAACGCAGGAATGATGTCATCATTTATGATCAGCGCATCAATCGCAGAGGTTGTAGGTCTTATCGTATTTCCTAAGGTTACAAAATTTCTTTCAAGAAAAACTTCGTTCCTTCTTGCGTGTCTTTTACCTGCATTTGGTCTTGTAATGCTTTTGTTCGTAGGTATTTTTGCTCCGCACAATGTTGTGCTCACATCAATCTCAGGTGTTATTGTAAAACTTGGTACAGGTCTTGAACTTGGTTGTGCAACAGTATTCCTTGCAGATGTTGTTGATTACGGTGAATTTAAGCTTGGAACAAGAAATGAAGGCGTTGTATTCTCACTCCAGACGCTTATCGTAAAATTCACAGCGGCTCTTACAGCACTCGGTATTGGCGCGGCACTTGGAAGCACACAGTATATTCCGGGTCAGGAACAGTCATTTGCAACAGTAGCGTCAATCAGTACACTTATGTGCATTGTTCCTGCAGTTTGTATGCTTATTGCTTATGTTGTTTACAGAAAGAAATATAAACTCAATGACGGTATGATGAAGAAGGTTATAAACACAATCAGTGCAAGAAGAGAAGGCAAAATTGATATGACACAACAGCTTGATGAAAGCGGTAACACAGAGCCTTCTATGTTCCTTCCTACAGTTGCAGAAAAGGCAGGTAAATAAAATGATTGATACTAAAACAGCAATTGAAAAAATTACAAACGGCGAATTTGATAATCTTTTCACTGATATATATATAGATTCATCAATGATTGATTATCAGAAAAAAAGATATGTTCATGCAATTGAGCAGTATGAAACAATTTTTTGCCCTGATAAAGTAGCAATATTCAGTGCTCCCGGCAGAAGTGAGGTTTGCGGTAATCATACAGATCACCAGCATGGAATGGTGCTTGCAACATCCATTAATCTTGATACTATTGCTGTGTCGGCCAAGAATAACAATGATGTTGTAAGATTTGTTTCTGACGGTTATGATATGATTACTCTCAATATAAATGACCTTGAAGTTAATAATGATGAGGCAGGCACAACGGTCAGCCTCATCAGAGGTGTTCTTCGTGGACTTAAGGATCATGGATACAAAATTGGTGGATTCAATGCTTATGCAACAAGTGATGTACTTGTTGGTGCAGGACTTTCATCGTCAGCAGCTTTTGAGGTAGTTGTCGGAACTATTATTTCCGGTTTATATAATGATATGAAAATAAATTCAGTTGAGATTGCTCAGATTTCTCAGTATGCTGAAAATGTATTTTTCAAAAAGCCGTGCGGACTTATGGATCAAATGGCTTGTTCAGTCGGAGGAATGGTTAACATTGACTTTAAAGATCCGACAAAGCCAATTGTTAAGAAAGTACCTACCGAATTTGAAAAATATGATTACAGCCTTTGTATTGTTGACACAAAGGGCGATCATGTTGATCTTACAGATGATTATGCTATGATTCCCTCGGAAATGAAAAAGGTTGCAAATTTTCTCGGAGAAGATTATCTGAGAGATTGTGATTCAAACGAATTTTATATTCGCCTTGACGAAATTCGTGAGGCTGTTGGCGACAGACCGGTACTTCGTGCAATTCATTTCTTTAATGAGGAGCATAATGTTAAAAATGCCGTTTCGTCACTTGAAAACGGTAAGTTTGTTGAATTCCTTGACGCAATCAGAAAATCCGGTAATTCATCGTTTAAGTATCTTCAGAATGTATATACAACAAGAGATATTCAACATCAGAACATCTCGGTAGCCCTTGCACTCAGCGAAAGCCTTCTTCGCAATTACGGCGTGTGCCGTGTTCACGGCGGTGGATTTGCAGGTACAATTCAGGCGTTTGTCAAAAATGATTTTGTAAGTAATTACAAAGAATTTATAAATAAAATTTTCGGAGAAAACTCATGCCATGTTCTCAAAGTGAGAAAATACGGCGGAATAAAAGTAATGTAATTATGTAGGTTTTGTTTTTATTAAGGAGGACAAAATGAAAATTCTTGTTTTAGGCGGTGCCGGATATATCGGTTCGCATACAGTTTACAGACTTATTGAAAGCGGTAATGAGGTTGTTGTATTCGATAACCTTGAAACAGGTCATATCGAGGCGGTTCATCCCAAAGCAAAATTTTATAAAGGTGATCTCAGAAACAGAAGTGAAATTGACAGCGTTTTTGATAAAGAAAAAGGTATTGATGCTGTAATTCATTTTGCAGCCAATTCACTTGTCGGTGAAAGTATGACCAACCCTCTCAAATATTATGATAATAACCTCAACGGCACAAAGGTTTTGCTTCAGTCAATGGTTGCTCACGGAATTGATAAGATTGTATTTTCATCAACAGCGGCAACATACGGTGAACCTGAGAAAACTCCTATTCTTGAAACCGATCCGACAAATCCGACAAACTGCTACGGAGAAACAAAAAAATCCATGGAGAGAATGTTCTATTGGGTTGAAAAAGCACATGGCTTAAGATATGTTTCTCTCAGATATTTCAATGCATGCGGAGCACATATCAGCGGAAAAATCGGTGAGGCACATAATCCTGAAACCCACCTTATTCCGATTATTCTTCAAGCGGCACAGGGTACCCGTGACCACATAAGTATTTTTGGTACTGATTATCCCACATCTGACGGAACTTGTATTCGTGATTATATCCATGTCACTGACCTTGCACAGGCTCATATTCTTGCAGTTGAATATCTTATGAAGGGCGGTAAAAGTGATATATTCAATCTTGGCAACGGTGTAGGTTTTTCTGTTCGTGAGGTAATTGAAAAAGCAAAAGAGGTTACACAGAAGGACATTAAGGTTGTTGAAGAAAGCAGAAGAAGCGGCGATCCTGCTGTATTGATTGCGTCAAGCGATAAGGCGAAAACTGTACTTGGCTGGAAACCTGAGTATGATGATCTGGGAACAATTATTAAAACAGCGTGGAAATGGCATTCAACACATCCCAACGGCTATAGTAAGTGAGGCGGTATTTATGAAGAACAGCGTTTACGGCTTAATATTAAGACTTGTTTCATACGGAATCAATACAGGGCTTATTGAAAAAGAGGATATAATCTACACGCAAAATAGGCTTTTATCGTTGTTCCATATGGATGAACCCGATGACAGTTGTACTTGCCTTACAGCAGATAACGAGGATACTCTTGAAGAAATTTTGTCGGGACTTCTTGATTATGCATATGAAAAAGGAATCATTCCCGAAAATACAGTAACATATCGCGACTTATTTGATGTGAAACTTATGGCTTCACTTGTTAAGCGACCGTCAGAAGTAATAAGAGAATTTTGGCAGAATTACAGCTGTTCCCCTAAACTTGCAACCGATAGCTACTATAAATTCAGCTGCGATACCGATTATATAAGAAGATATCGTATTAAGAAAGATTTAAAGTGGAAAACATCAACCGAATACGGTGATATTGATATCACTGTAAATCTTTCAAAGCCTGAAAAAGATCCGAAAGCTATTGCAGCGGCAAAACTTCAAAAACAGTCGGGCTATCCGAAATGTTTGCTTTGTAAGGAAAATGAAGGATATGCCGGAAGAGTAAATCATCCTGCAAGAGATAATCACAGAATTATTCCGCTCACCATTGACGGAGATAACTGGTTTATGCAATATTCTCCGTATGTTTATTACAATGAACATTGTATTGTATTTAACGGTGAGCATACACCAATGGTAATCAATGATTCTACATTCAGAAAACTGTTTGATTTTATTTCACAGTTTCCGCATTATATAATCGGTTCGAATGCTGATTTGCCGATTGTAGGCGGTTCAATACTTACGCATGAACATTTTCAGGGTGGCAGATACAGCTTTGCACTTAATAGGGCAGAGGTTGAAAGAAAGTTTATTGTTAACGGCTTTGATGATGTGGAGTGCGGAATTGTAAAGTGGCCTATGTCAGTTGTAAGATTGACAGGTAAAAACAAGGACAGCATTATTTCATTATCTTCTCATATTCTAAAGAGTTGGAGAGCGTACACGGACGCAGATGTTGGCATTTTTGCCGAAACAGACGGTGAAATTCACAACACTATCACTCCGATTGCTTTTACAAAGGATGGAAAATTTGTTATTGACCTCGTTCTCAGAAATAATATTACAAGTGAAGAGCATCCTCTGGGAGTATTTCATCCTCATGCGAATTTGCATCATATTAAAAAAGAAAATATCGGCCTTATTGAAGTTATGGGACTTGCAGTATTGCCCTCAAGGCTTAAAGATGAAATGGCTATTTTAAAGGATGCTATTCTTAATCACAAGGATGTAAGTGAAATTCCGAAAATCAGCAAACATTCCGAGTGGGTAAATGAATTTGTTTCGCAGTATGATGAAATCAATGAAAATAATATTGATTCAATAATTCAAAATGAGATAGGAAAGGTGTTTCTTAATGTTCTTTTGGATGCAGGTGTATTCAAAAGAACTCCTGAAGGACAAAAGGCTTTTGATAAATTTATAAAGACGCTGTAGTAAAGGAAGTGCTAAAATGTCAAAGGTAAGGGTAGTGAATTTTGAACCTACATCCAAAGGTGAAACCACTCATCTTTATACAATAGAAAATAACAGCGGAGCAAGCGTGACATTATGTGATTTAGGCGCAAGTGTCGTTTCGATAAAAGTTCCCGACAAAAACGGTAGTATTAGAGATGTAGTTCTCGGCTATGAGCACATTGACGGTTATGAATTTGACGGAACATACTTCGGTGCTACTGTCGGAAGATGTTGCGGAAGAATTGCATACGGCAAGTTTACTCTTAACGGAGAAGATTATCAGCTCCCTGTAAACAATGGGAGTAACCATTTGCACGGCGGATTTAACAGCTTTAGCCGCAAAGTGTGGCTTGCGGTAGTTGATGATAAAGTTCCAAATACAGTTCTATTTATGCTTGATAGTCCCGACGGTGATGAGGGCTATCCCGGAAATATGAAGGTCTTTGTACGCTACACATTTGATGATGAAAATGTACTTACGATAAAATGGTCGGCAGTTTCCGACAAAGACACAATATGTAATCTGACCAATCATTCATATTTTAATCTTAACGGACATAAAAGCGGTAAAGTTACAGAAAATCACAAGCTGAAAATAAATGCAAATTTCTTCATACCGATAAATTCAAACCTCAATCCCACAGGAGAGATAACTCCCGTTAAGAATACATCGTTTGATTTTACCGAATCCAAGTTAATTGGAAATGGTATTGACAGAAAAAACGAGCAGATTGGTTTTGCAAACGGTATTGATCATATGTTTGTGCTGAATCATTCTGATGAAGAATTTGTGCTTGCGGCCGAAGCTGAGGGTATTGATAGCGGAATCACATTAAAATGCTATACTTCTCAGAAAGGTGTTCATGTATATACAGCAAATTATGTCGATGTTTTGTCCAATATGGGAAAGGATTCAGCAACATACGGAGAAAATCCAGCGTTTTGTCTTGAAACCCAGGGCTTTCCCGATGCTGTAAATCACAAGAATTTTCCTACGACAATATTAAAAGCAAATGAAAACTATACACAAACTACGAAATATATTTTTGGTATAAACAAATAAAATAAGCTAATTTCTAACTCCTTTTAAAGATAAAATCTCTCTAAAATCAAGGACCGCCTATTTTCTTGGGTGGCCCTTGATTTTTTTAATCTATGAGGATGTTTCATGTTTTACAGTATTACACCGTCTTAAAAATATTCTGTTTTAGCGGTTATGTGCAATTCTGCCTGAAAATCACCCTGTTCTGTTTGCACCGTAAAACCGGAACATTCCTCTTGCACGGCCGTTTTTACAAACTACATTTTTTATTGCCCGTGTATTTTTTAGCACTGTTTTTGCTTTTATATGTAACTTCTTAAATGATTGACTGTTTAAGAGTGTATTGAAAAACATTTTAATATTTGTTAGAATTTAAGTGGTGATGAGGATATGTTAAAGATTGCGGTAGTAGATGATGAAATTGTATTTGTTGAAAGTTTGATCAATAAAATAACAGCGGTATGTGAAAAGCTTAATTTGGAATTTAAAATTGACAAATACTCAAACGGATTTGATATACTTGAAAATTACAGCAAGTATCATCTGATTTTTCTTGATATTGAAATGCCGTCAATTGACGGTATTGCTACAGCCAAGCGGATAAATGAATTGAAAAGTTCAGCTGAAATACCTTTTATTGTGTATGTCACAAGTCACGATGAGCTTGTGTTTGATGCTTTAAAAAGTTTTCCTTATTCATTTATAAGAAAAAGTAAAATTGAATCTGATTTGTACGAATGTATTAACCGTATAAATAATTCTTTTGAAGAATTACATAAAACTATAGTATTGCATACCGAAAGAAAAGATATTCCGATTGTTATTGGTGATATTATTTATCTTGAAAAAATTAAAAATTATGTTGTGTATCATACTAAAAATCAAGAATATAGGGTCAGAAGTGATATGAATACAGAATTTAAAAATATCGCAGAATATGGCTTTATAAGACCGCATATTGGTTATGCTGTAAACAATAAGTATGTTGAATATATTTCTGCGGATTGTATTTTATTGCAAAATGATATTAACATTCCTCTCAATAAAAAATACAGAGATGATGTAAAGAAAAAATATTTCAAATGGTTGGGGGATATAAATGTTTAATTATGGTTTTGAGTTATTTGTAAATTTATTTCAAGGTGTAATGTTTACTGTATTTTGTTATAAATTCTTAACCCCATCACGCAATAAGATTTGTGAGGGAATAGCTTTTTGTGTTGCATCATTATTGATGTTTTTGTCGATTACCTTGATCAATTGGTTGTACCTGTCTTTTGCATACATAGAAACAGTTGTGTTTTTTGCAATAATGATTCCGTATTGTATTTTGTTTTTTAAAGACAGAATTTTTGTTAAAATTCTCACACCTGTTATTTTGAATGTGATTTATTCAGTATTATCATTTGGAATTAATTATATCTTTTCTGCGATTATCAGTTGTGACTATAATTATCTTATGACAGAGAGTTCCCAATATCGTTATATGTATGTGTTAATGTCGAATCTGATTTTTGTAATTGTTTTATTTATAATTTATAATCTTTTCAAAAATTCGTTAAGCCATATTCACAAACAAGAAATATTGATTACTCTTGTAATTCCTTTGTTGAGCATTGCTGTAGGCTTGCTGACATTTTTGGTATCTTCAAACGCTGATATGTCTGATTTTGACCGTATTGTATTAGGAGCGGTTTCAATAATAATCCTTTCATTTACATTTATAAATTTTTATCTTATTAAAAGTCTTTCAAAAAATTATTCTTTGGAAAATGAAAATCTTTTGCTTAATAAAGAAAAAGAGCTGTATAATGTTCAAATGACAAGTTCAGAAAAATATATGAAAAATCTTACTGATGTTAAGCATAACATTCAAAATCAATTGTTGTGCATCGAAAATTTGATTGATGGGCAAAGGTATGATGAAGCTAAAAAAATGTGCAATAATGTAAATAATAATATTTCTGCTAATGTCCATTTTTGTAAAACAGGTTATGTTTATTTGGATGCTATATTAAATGTTGTATATGAAAAAGCAATTGAAAATGATATTGATTTCAGCGTAGATTGTAAAGATAATTTAAGTTTTGTGGCAGGTGATGATTTGGCTGTTCTAATAGGTAATCTTGCAGATAATGCTGTTGAGGCACTTGCAAAAGAGCAAAATAAAAAATTAAAGATAAGCATATTTCAAAACGGGTCGTACGGAGTTTTAAATGTGCAGAATTATTGCTCTTCTTCAGTTTTGCAGACTAATCCAACTTTGTACACAAGTAAAGAAGATAAGAAAAATCACGGCAGAGGAATTTCTATAGTAAAAAGTATTGCCCAGAAGTATGGGGGAGATGTAGCTATTTCGGAGAAGAATAATGAATTTATAGTTTCGGTAATTTTAGATGACAGTTATGCTTTAACAAGTGTGAAAGAAACTGCAAAAATATAGTAAAAGCAAATAATTGTGATTGGTTGGTAAAAAGAGTATGCTGGATATTATTATTGAAATAGTGACTGATTTATTTCAGCCGCTGATGTTTTGTGGATTTTTATATCTATTTATGGAGAAACCCGATAACAGAAAAAGAAATGTAATTTGCTTTTTACTGTTCAGTACAGTAATGTTTGGCATTTTGTTGTATTCTTCCCTTGTAGAATACTATATGATAATAAATGATTTAATGTTTTTGGCAGTACTGGAAATTTACTCTCTGTTATGTTTGCGTGGCAATATTTTTAGCAGAATATTTATGCCTTTGATTGCCTTTTTGATTAACACAGTGATAAGTTTTGCTTTCAGTTATTTTGTAAGCTTTTTTACAGGATATACACACTACGAATTGGTAACTGAACCTACGATTTACAGATATATTTGTATAGTGGTTATCAATTTGACTGATGTATTAGTTTTTTCAATGCTTGTAAAATTTAGAAATCATAAAGTCAATTTAAGAAAAATAACAGATGTTATAGCTTTTATTATCCTTCCTGTTATAGTTTTGTTAATCGTTTACTGCACTTTTTACATTATGGTAATCACGAAATATGAGGTTAATATAATGGTGTATCTTTCTGTAATATGCCTGTGTATGATTACTGTTACTGCAATAGTATGGTATGCGGTATCAAGAATAAGCAGAGAAAATGAAGCAAGTACAAAACTTTTGCTTATGGAACAGCAAATCGATCTTTATGAACATAACATTTTACAAAGCAATGTGCAAATTGAAAAAATTTCAAGGATAAAACATGATATGAAGAACAATCTCTTGTGTATTGATAATCTTATTTCAAACACTCAATTAGATGAAGCACATAAAATATGCCAAAATTTGACCGATAAATATTCTTCAATCGGTTCTGTAGTAAATACTGAAAATTACTTATTAAATGCCGTTTTGAATGTTGAAATTGAAAAAGCAAGATGCAATGAAATATCGGTCAAATTAAGCATTGCAAATGATATGAAAATGTTTAGTAACGGTTCAGATATGATTTCGATAATAGGAAATATTTTTGATAACGCTATTTCGTATCTGTCTGAAAATAAAATTGAGAATAAAGAGATTATTTTCATTACAGAGCATAAAGGAGATTATTCTGTTATTAAATGCAAAAATAAAATTATTGATTCTGTATTGTCTAAAAATCCTTTGTTGCATACTGATAAGGCAGATAAGAAAAATCACGGCAAGGGAATTTCTATAGTAAAAAGTATTGCCCAGAAGTATGGGGGAGATGTAGTTATTTCGGAGAAGAATAATGAATTTATAGTTTCGGTAATTTTAGACAACCGAATTTTTACCTAAAAACCCACTATTTTTACCTGTTTAAAATCAAATATTCTAAAAAATGCTATCCTTTCTTTAAGGCGTTATGCCAAGAAAGGGATAGCATTTTTTTGTTTTGTATTGAATTTTATGTTTTAGCCGTATTTGCGTTAATTCCGTTATTATACTTTGGCATTGTGTTGCAGGAATTTGAAACTTTTATTATCGAAAAATTCAAATAAGGTTTAAAGCTAATAAGGTTTGAAGCTACTTCCGTAAATAAGAATTATAGAGTGCAATTTTTGTCGATTTTTTTACAGTTTTTGCACAATTGAAGTTTACAGTATGGTTTTGAGATATGATTAAACAAAATATAGGATAAAAAATCAATGAACATTTTTAATATAAATCAAAAATTAAGGAGAGTTGAATTTTGAAAAAGGGTAGAAATTTGCGTAGCGTTAATACTGACGGAGGGGTGAATTTGCAATTCAAGCTTCTGTCGGCAATCGGAATTATCATTATAGTTTCCGGACATTGTTATCATGGCGGAATGGAACTTGCTTATAACTGGTTTCCGCCGTATTCGTATAATTTAGCATTGTTTGTGTTTATATCGGGATATTTTTACAAAACCGATTATGAAGAAAATGTCGGAAAATACATATGGAAACGAACAAAGCGGCTTCTTATTCCTGCGTATCTGTGGAATATATTTTACGGTGGTGTGATTGCATTTCTCGGTTTGTTTGGATTTACTATCGGTGCAAAGCCTGATTTATACAATCTTTTTGTTATGCCTTTTGTTGACGGTGAGGCTTTTCAATATAACCTCGGTTCATGGTTTGTGTACCCGCTGTTTTTGGTTTGTATAATAAATGTGCTGTTCAGAAAATTTTTGAAACTGATTCATCTTGACAATGAATTTATAGTTTTGATAGTGTATCTCGCAATCGGAATGATAGGAATTAACGCTGCAATAGAAAATCCGACTGCAATTAACGGTATAGTGAAACTTCTTGTCAGAACAATGTTTTTCCTGCCGTGTTATGAATTCGGTCGCTTTTATAAAGCTGTGCTTGAAAAGAAAGACACTCTCAATAATGTTGCGTACTTTGCAATTATATTTGCTGTACAGCTGATACTTTTAACTTTTTGCAAAGATTTGGAGTACACTCCGTCGTCATTTACTAAATTTAACAACGGTTTTATAATTCCGTATATCTCGTCAATCACAGCAATTGCATTTTGGCTGAGAGTTTCAAGATTGCTTGTACCTGCCATAGGAAACAGCAAGCTTGTAAGGCTTATAGCTGACAACACATACGGAATTATGGTAAATCAGCTTGTAGGTTTTATGTGCCTAAAATTTGTATTCTACGGATTAAGCCGCATTACTTCAGGCTCATTGTTTGGTGACTTTAATGTTGCATCATTTAAATCAAGTATATGGTACTACTATCTTCCAAACGGTTTGCAACAGTGGGCTTTTGTATATCTTATATTTGGTCTGTTTGTACCGATATTAATTAGCATTATTTTAAATAAAATCAGTCATATGGCACACAGTTCTATTTTTAAAAAAGTATAGTTATTTTGAGAATAACGGGGATGCAGATTAATGAGAAAATAATTTCAATATTTTTATTAAATTGTAAATTCATAATGAAATACAGATACAAAAATTTGCCATAGGTAAGCCCACCCATAAGTCACTGAAATTGTACCAAAACAATAGATATTATGTTGTATTTGCTTTTTGTTTGTGATACAATTTAAAGCGAAAATAGCAACAGCCTTAATGATGTAGCAAGAATGATCGACCTTTCGGGTACAGAAGTTGCAAGCTATGTTTATGACGCTTGGGGTAACATAAAAGATACCAAAGGCGAGCCGACAATTCGTGAATTAAATCCGATTCGCTACCGTGGCTATGTTTACAACACCGAAGTTGACCTAAAAAAATTTAATAAAAAACTACTTAACGGCGGTGCTTGGAAATTATTGAATAAAGCGGGTAAAAGAATAGCCACCTTATGGGAAGATGGTAGTGTAAGGGGAAAATAAGATGAATACATCAGAAATATTAAAAGAAATGAATATTACTTTTGATGATGAAAAAGATAGTTTATTTGATTTCTTTTTAAAACATAAGGGAACTAAAGTATTGGATATATTTCCAAAAACAATAAATGACAATGAAAAATATCGAACAGTTGAGGTGTTTTATCAAAAAGTTTTAGATCGTTGTATGAAAAAGCAGGAGTTTGAAAACATAGAAAATCGTTTTTTATATTTTGTTAAGATTTTATGGCTTTATAATGAAACCTATGTTAATATTATTTCTCCTGAAATTTTTAATAATTATTATTATAAACGCAACAAGAAGATTTTAAAAAAGAATAGTATAGTGAACTTAAAGTCTATTGCCGGTACTGATGAATTTTTGTTGATCAAAGATAAAGATGTTTTAGGTTCAGCCTGTATTATTGCAACTCGTGATATTTCTCCGGTTGTTTTTTATTTCAGAAATTCTAAAATCCTGTTTTTATTAAATGGATGCACAGGACTACTTTATTATGGTGTTCCAAAAGATATCTTATTTACCAAACGAGTGGCAAATAATTGCTCATTGTATTTGCATAAAGCAGAGGCAAATAAATAGAAGAATAGCAATACTTAATTAATTGAAAAACTATTATTATTTCTATTAATAAGGTAAACATTTTTGCAACTTTCAATAAGGTTGGGTAGAACATTTGCGGTAAGGAGGCTCGAAAGAGTTTCCATACTAGTTGATGGAATTTAATGGAACAAAAAAACAGGAAGAGAACATATAAAATCTTGGTATTAAAAGGTAGCATAGATGATTATGAATATTGATATTAAAACATATAGCTATAGCAAAATTAAAACATTTGTGAATCTCAGATATTTATCAATGCGAATTCCTGACTTAATATTTAAAATGTTAAGCTATTTTGCATACAACTTTTTAATGGTATTAATTATAACCTTTCAGATATTTATGATGCAAGTTAACCCATTTGAAGGTTTCTCGGTTTTTGATGATCGTGTAGTACCATTTCTTATAACTGCAGGAATTTTGTCTTGTATTATGTCAGTTGTAACGGTATTTGTGTATCGTTACAAAACAAAATGGAGTGTAATACTAAACAGGGGAGTGACATTCTTTTATGTTTCAATTACCATGCTTTTACTTTCATGTTTTATTGAGTTTAAGATTACGGCATTTGATGTGATATATGTTATATTTAAGATTGCAATATATGTTCTTTGTTATTTTATCTATGTAAAGTATTTGTTTGAAAAAAAGTTGCCAAAAATTGAGGAGATAGTTCACAATGGAAGATCGTTTCCTGCAGGAATGATAGCAGGTGCTCTTACCATTGCTATAAAGCCTGTTATTAGCCTTTTAGGTCAAAATGGTGGTCTTAGCACAGCTACATTTAATGACTTTATTGCATTTTTTGAGTATTTAATTGCAGTTTGCCTAATTGTCAACATGGTTGATGCCTTTGTCAAGGCTTACTACGCAAAAATATATAGCATCAATTAACTTACTAAGACACTTTTTACAATAAGGTAGAGTAGAACATTTGCGGTAAGGAGGCTCGAAAGAGCCTCCTTTTAATGCTTGAATAGAATACAAGTAAACCTCAAAACATAATATAAGACGGACTGCTTTGAATGATGAAAATGTTCGATAGAAAACGCATAAAATAGCAATAAAATAGTTTGACTAATATATAATATTATGTTAAAATTATGCGAAAAGGAGGGTGACAGCTCTATGGAGCAATATATGCCGAT
>OGYL01000472.1_pt1 | contig 31814 bp, 21 predicted proteins | sample 1576541 | NCBI WGS metagenome assembly OGYL01 (sample SAMEA3541551, study PRJEB24748) | human gut metagenome | biome: human gut; feature: human-associated habitat; material: faeces | place: China | collected 2012 | reverse complement strand
ATTGAAAAACGAAAAACGGCTCCCTCCAAGCAAAGGTACCCAGTCCGGCCAAAAGGTATCAATTAGCGGAAAATAAAACATATCTACAACCTTTCCATGCATAAAATCTGCATATCCTGTTCCCCAGTCCATTATCATTGCCACATTGAAAGGAGTACTTTCGCTAAAAATCAAACCGTAAATACAATTGTCAATGATATTACCGGCAGCACCCGCTATTACAAAAGCCAGACAAATGGCTAACCCAAAAGGATAACGTTCTGGCTTCTTTACAATTTTCACCAACAAATAAATAAAGAGAGCCACAGCCATTACGCGAAATAGCGTTAATGGCCATGTCCCTATAAAATCCATTCCGAATGCCATACCTTTGTTCTCGATGAAATGAATTCTAAACCATTCCGTGATTTTGAATTCCTCTCCAAGTGCCATTGTCGTTTTTACCCAAAACTTGATAACCTGATCAATGATCAATACAAGTACGATAATAACAGACACACTCCAGGCTCGCATCCGTACTTTTTGCATGTTTGTCATGTCTTAATCCTTGCGATCTTTCATCTGTTTGGCCTCTATGCTCAATGTGGCATGAGGTACTGCACGCAAACGCTCTTTAGGAATTAATTTTCCCGTTACACGACAAACTCCGTACGTCTTGTTTGCAATTCGTACCAAAGCAGCCTGCAAGCCCTGAATAAACTTCTGTTGACGTGCGGCCATTGTGGTAATCTCTTCTTTTGTCTGTGTTGATGAACCTTCTTCCAGAATTTTGTATGTAGGTGATGTATCATCAACATCATTTCCATCCTTATTCATCAACACAGCCATCATTTGCTCATAATCGCGCTTTGCCAATTCAAGTTTCTCAAGAATAATTTGACGAAACTCAGCTAATTCAGCATCGCTGTAACGTGTTTTTTCTGCCATAGCTTTTACTTTATAGATAGGTTTTCTATTTTTACTTTCAATTTGAAATCCTCAAAATCAAAAGTTTCTGATTTATTTTCATCCAAAGCTGCTGCAACCATACTTACATTTTCTGCCAGAACCTGCTTACTGATATATTCACCAAAAACATCCAATACAGCAGACATTGCAGCATTCTCTTCTATTAACACTGATATGCGATCCGTTATCTGGAAATCATGCTCTTTACGATAACTTTGGATACGTTTTACCAACTCACGGGCCAATCCTTCCTGACGCAAGGCTTCAGTGATTTCCAAATCCAATGCGACAGTTAGCGTACCCTCATTGGCCACAGACCAACCTGGCATATCTTCGCTTACAATATCCACATCAGTGCGTTCAATTACTACTGCTTCACCGGAAACATTCAACTCAAAACTTCCGGTTGACTCCAGAATCTGAATTTCCTCCTGCGACATACTTGTCACGGCATTTGACACAGCTTTCATCAACTTGCCAAACTTTTTTCCCATGATGCGGAAATTACATTTTACTTTCTTTTCCAGCATAGCACCTTCTACAAAGCGCAACTCCTTAACATTCACTTCATCCAGAATCAGTTGCTGCACGCCCTGAATACGCGCTTTTTGTGTAGCATCGCTCACCGGAATAGAAATACATTGCAGCGGTTGACGAACAATAATATGCTCTTTCTTACGCAAAGAAAGCACCATCGAAGTTATCTGCTGGGCAAGTTCCATGCGTTTTTCTAATTCTACATCAATTTGCTTCTCGTTCACCACTGGGAATTTAGCGAGATGCACGCTTCCGGCTTCATTTTCACCATTAACTGCCGATACCAAATCTTTATACAAGCGGTCTGCATAGAAAGGAGCAATAGGAGCCATCAGTTTTGATACTGTCAACAAACATGTATACAAAGACTGATATGCGCTCAATTTATCACTTGTCATTTCGCCAGCCCAGAAACGTTTTCTGCTCAAACGTACAAACCAGTTAGACAAGTTATTAATTACAAACGACTCCATCAGACGTCCGGCACGAGTCGGTTCAAAATCCTCATAACATGCCGTAACATTTTTAACCAGCGTATTTAATTCGGACAAAATCCAACGGTCTATTTCCGGACGTTCACTATCGGGAACCTGCGGTGCGGCGTTATCAAAACCATCAACATTGGCATACATGGCCAGGAACGAATAGGTCTGATACAATTTTCCAAAGAACGTACGAGCTACTTCCTGCACGCCAGCTTCATCAAATTTCAAGTTATCCCACGGTGCCGAATTTGTCATCATATACCAACGCAATGGATCAGAGCCGTATTTTTCAATTGCTCCAAACGGATCTACTGCATTTCCGAGACGCTTACTCATTTTGTTGCCATTCTTGTCCAGCACCAATCCGTTACTGATAACAGCCTTAAAGGCCACACTATCAAACACCATTGTTCCGATAGCATGCAAGGTAAAGAACCATCCACGCGTCTGATCCACTCCCTCTGCAATAAAATCTGCCGGATAAATCTTACCCTGTTCAAAAGCCTCTTTATTTTCAAACGGATAATGAATTTGAGCATAGGGCATAGAACCGGAATCAAACCATACATCTATCAAATCACTTTCACGATGCAAAGCCTTCCCCGTAGCAGAAACCAATACAATCTGATCCACGTACGGACGATGCAAGTCTATTTTATGATAGTTTTCGGTCGAATAATCACCCGGAACAAAACCTTTGTCTTTCAACGGATTTGAGCTCATCACACCAGCTTTCACACTCTTCTCTATCTCATCATAAAGTTGCTGTATGCTGCTGATGCAGATTTCTTCACCGTCATCATTACGCCAGATTGGCAATGGGGTTCCCCAATAACGGCTGCGGCTCAGATTCCAATCGTTCAGGTTTTCAAGCCATTTACCAAAACGCCCGCTACCCGTTGACTCAGGTTTCCAACGGATACTCTTATTTAAAGCAATCATACGGTCTTTGCAGGCAGTGCTCTTGATAAACCAGCTGTCCAAAGGATAATAAAGCACCGGTTTGTCTGTACGCCAGCAATGCGGGTAGCTGTGTACGTGTTTCTCTATCTTAAATGCCTGATTGGACGCTTTCAAGTCCATACAAATGGCGATGTCCAGTGTTTCATCCTTCTCCGTCAGTTGATCATCATACGCATTTTTTACGTAACGACCAGCATAACGGCCATACAACTCCAGATTAACACGATTCGCTACAAAATCGGCATCCAGATCTTCTATACGATAAAAACGTCCCTGCAGGTCAACCATCGGCACTTGCTTGCCTTTCTTGTTCAGCAACAGCATCCCCGGCACTCCGGCCTGCTTGGCCACAAAGGCGTCATCAGCACCAAACGTCGGTGCAATATGTACTATACCCGTACCGTCTTCCGTACTGACATAATCACCGAGAATTACGCGATAGGCTCCCTCATCCGGACGAACATAAGGCAACAATGCCCCATAGTGCATTTCCGCAAGTTCTGCACCAGTCCACGAACCGACAATACGATAAGGAATTACCTTATCACCCGGCTTGTAAGCATTCATGTCTGCGTCTGCTCCTTCTGCCTGGAAATAAGCGGACACACGCTCACGTGCCATCACCACACTGATGGGACGGCCGGTATACATATTATAAGTCTGTACACATACGTATTCGATTTTCGGCCCCACACACAATGCTGTATTCGAAGGCAAGGTCCATGGTGTAGTAGTCCAGGCTACGAAAAACGGTTCACCCCATTCCGTCATTTCCGGTTTAGGATCAAGTATGCGGAATTGTGCCGTCACCGTCGTATCCTTTACGTCACGATAGCATCCCGGCTGGTTCAACTCGTGCGAGCTCAACCCGGTTCCTGCTGCAGGCGAATAAGGCTGAATCGTATAGCCCTTATACAGCAAGCCCTTCTGGTAAAGTTGTCCGAGCAACCACCAAAGCGTTTCTATATATGAATTTTCATACGTAATATAAGGATGTTCCATGTCAACCCAATATCCCATACGGTGGCTCAAGTCGGTCCACTCCTTGGTAAACTTCATGACATTGGTACGACACTTCTCGTTATACGATTCTATCGAAATGGTTTTTCCGATGTCTTCCTTCGTAATGCCAAGTTCTTTTTCTCCTCCCAACTCGACAGGAAGTCCGTGAGTATCCCAGCCGGCCTTTCGTTTTACCTGAAAGCCCTGCATGGTCTTGTAACGGCAGAATACATCCTTAATCGTACGCGCCATCACATGGTGAATACCCGGATGACCGTTGGCCGAAGGAGGGCCTTCAAAAAAGATAAAGGACGGGCATCCTTCACGTTCCGACATACTTTTATGGAAGAGGTCAGTGTCATCCCACTCTTTCAATACTTCCTTATTAATTTCAGAGAGGTTCAAGCCACTGCGTTCGATGAATCGTTTCGACATATTTTGTTCTTTGTTTTTAATGCTGAAAAAATTATTTTGGTGCCAAAGTTAGTAAAAACTTACGACATGAGATTTTTGCGAACTTTATTTTCTGGTTATGCCATTAATTAATATTGCTCCGAAGCGTTCGGGAAATCTCCACTCTTCACGTCCGTTATATAATGGCCGATGGCATCCGTCATAATGCTTTGCAAATCGGCATAACGACGCAAGAATTTAGGAGAAAATTCCGTATTCATTCCCAACATGTCAGCCACAACCAGCACCTGACCGTCCACGCCGCCTCCTGCACCGATTCCAATTACCGGAATCTTGACACTTTTGGCAACTTCTTCTGCCAACACGGCCGGTATTTTTTCCAATACGATACCGAAACAGCCGGCTTCTGCCAGAGCCTTGGCATCCGTTTTCAGACGCTCTGCCTCTTCCGCTTCCCGGGCTCTCACTGCGTATGTACCGAATTTATTGATACTCTGCGGCGTCAGTCCCAAGTGTCCCATCACCGGTATACCGGATTCCAATATGGCGGTTACCGTTGGAAGTATTTCCACTCCACCTTCCAGTTTCAAGGCATCACAACCGGTTTCCTGCATAATACGGATGGCATTGCGGACACCGTCAGTCGCATCCACCTGATATGTTCCAAAAGGCATGTCACATACCACCAAAGCGCGTTTCACGCCGCGTACCACCGACCGCGCATGATAAATCATCTGATCCAGCGTAATGGGCAGGGTTGTGTGATTTCCGGCCATCACGTTGGATGCCGAATCACCCACCAGAATCATATCTATGCCGGCACTGTCTACGATGCGTGCGGTAGTATAGTCATACGAAGTCAGCATGGCTATTTTTTTACCCTGCTCCTTCATTTCCTGTAAACGATGTGTAGTGACTTTTCTTGAGTCTTCAACTAAATATCCTGGCATATTTGCATTAGAATTTATTTTAAAGTGCAAAGTTAGCGCTTGACCGGCTAAAAGCCAAAATATATTTCCCGTTTTTTTCAAAACAGCAACATTACGACTTGCCGCTTTCAGCGATAAAACGTATCTTTGTCCTAAATAGCCAAAAGGCCATCCATCCTTAATTTATACTGTTCATTGCATGAAAGCCATCACCATATACAAAGCGTCCGCCGGTACGGGAAAAACCTACACGCTGGCAGCCCGCTACATTGCCCTGCTGCTTCAGGACATCCCTGCATCCAGCATATTGGCCGTCACTTTTACCAATAAGGCCACGGCCGAAATGAAGCAGCGCATCATCGAATATCTTTATGCCATCGGGCAGTCACTCCCCGAAGCCGACGGTGTGCGCCAAACCATTCTTCAGTTTTTGCCAGCACCCACGCCACGCTACCCCTACAACCAGCCCGAATTTATCAGCAGTCAGGCCCAAAAGGCTCTTAAGAGCATTCTGCTCGATTTTGACCACTTCACGGTCTGCACCATCGACTCCTTCCTTCAAACCCTGCTTTCCGGTCTGGCGCGTGATTTGGGATACACGGCTCACTTCAAGGTTGAATTAAGCGATAAAGAGGTGATTGAAAAAGCAGTCGACGACCTCATGTGTCACATTACCGACTCACCCCGTTTGCGAAGCCGGGTCGAAAGATTTATCAAGCAGCGCATGGACGACGAAAAAGGCTGGGATGTCCGCCGGCAACTCAAGGCTCTGGCCAAGGAACTGACCCGCGAGACCTACCTGCGCCATGGCAGCGAACTCAACGACGCCCTGTCCTGTGAAGACAAGATCTCTGCCTATCAGGAACGCCTCCAAAAAGACTCTGTCACCACTGGCGAGGGCGATGCTCGGAAAAAACTGGATTCACTACTTCGCAAATTCCAGAACAGTTTTGAAAAAGACCGTCTGAAATATGGTCAGGATGCCCTTTCCTGGACTACCAACCTGCAAAACAGCCTCAACGAAGCTCACGGTCTCAAGGAAAGCGATTATTTCCGCCAACCTTCCAACCGTTTGGCCAATTATCTCAGTTTTCCTGACACGTGGGCCAAACAGCGCACCGACACCGCATATGCAGCCGACATGGCAGCTCTGCTTTCGTCCATCATGACACAAGCAGCCCGTTGCGCCTCCCTGCGCAATTCACGCCGGCTTACGCTCAAGCATCTCAATGAACTCAGCTTGCTTGACGACATCCACCGCAAGGTAGAACAGATTGAGCAGGAAAACGATCGTTTCCTGCTGGCCCAAACCCCCATCAAGCTCTATGAAGTCATACGTCAAGAGCCCACCGACGCCACATTTATTCTCGAACGGGCCGGCATCCGCTATCACCATATCATGATCGATGAGTTCCAGGACACCTCATCCCTGCAATGGGAAAATTTCATGCCTCTCACGGAAGAAATCATCGCTTCGGGAGGTACGGCCCTACTGGTTGGCGATGTCAAGCAAAGCATCTATCGCTGGCGGGGTGGCGACTGGGATATTCTCGGCAGTATCCAATCCGACAAGCCCCGTCGTCTGGGGCGTCATTTCCATGAAAAGACGGCCGAAATCATCCCTCTCGACAAAAATTTCCGCAGTCAGGAAACCATTGTACGTTTCAATCTTCAGTTTTTCCATCAGGCGTCGTTCATGCTCGACCAACTGGCCGACAAATTGCTTCCCGACGACGAGGATGCCCGCCACACCGTAGGGCGTCTGCTGGCCGAACAGGGATTCGATGAAGATACCATCCACCGCCTGTACCTGACCGAAGGCTACGATCCCGACGCCCCTGACATGACCAGATTCTGCGCCCGCTCCGGAGGACTTGGACACGTCTGCCTCAAGCTCTACCCTACCGGCCGCAGCCTGCTGCAGGAAACCAACGAGCAAATTCTCCACGATATGTTTACCACCCTGTTCCAACTCCACGAGCAGGGCATGCCCTTCAGTCAGATGGCTATTCTGGTCCGTACCCATAACCTCACGGCTACCATTGTCAGCTACCTCGATGCTCATTGGGACGAATTCCAGTCTGAGGGGCAGACGGAACGTCCCGCCATTGTTTCGGCTGAAGCCTTCCTTTTGCGTGCCTCCACGTCTGTACAAATGATTATCAGCGCGTTGCGCTACCTCAACGACAGAACCGACCTCATTTCCCTCTGTTACCTTGCCCGTCACTACCGGGAAGACATACTCGGCTGTCCCGTTACGGACTGTACAGACATCACCTCCCGTCTCGGCCAGGATTCCGAAATGCTCAAGGAACTGTTGCCCGAGGCTTTTGTACAGCAGCGCGAAGCCTTGTCCCATTATCCTCTCTATGAGCTCATCGAACAGCTCGTCAGCCTGCTCCTGTTTGCTCCGGGATCGTCTCAGCGTCCTCTGACTGACGACGCATACCTTTTTGCATTTCTCGACGAAACAATTGCCTATCTCTCTGACCAGTCTTCCAGCCTCGACGAATTTCTTGAGTACTGGGACAATACCCTCTCACTGAAATCCATACCCTCCTCCGACCAGAGCCGCGGTATTCAGGTTGTCAGCATCCATAAATCCAAGGGTCTGCAATACAAAACCGTATTTCTCCCCTGCTGCGACTGGGATCTCGAAAAAGACCGCACCGACGATTTGCTTTGGTGTGCACCTTCGGCCGACCCCTACAATGATATTCCCTACATTCCCATTACCCCTACGTCCGTGGCTTCCAACTCCATCTACAACATTGACTATCAGACGGAGCACTTCAAACGGCGTATCGACAACCTCAATCTGCTTTACGTAGCCTTTACCCGTGCCGAAAATAATCTTTACGTATGGTCCAAGGTCGAATGCCAGTCTGGGGGTAAGCAGCCCAATGTGCCGCTCAACACCGTGGGCCAGCTGATATCCTATACCCTCGACAAAAATGCCGACGTTCTTCAGCATCCGGCCGACGCCTCCGACCCGATTATATACACCTGCGGACAACCCTTTCTTCCGTCCTCAGCAGAGTCCGACAGCCCCCGTCGCTGTGACAATCGTTTCAAACTTCCGCGCCGTGATCTCTTCGCCTCGTTTGCGCCCCACAGCGAGCGGCTGGTGTTCCGCCAGTCCAACCAGTCGGCCGAATTTCTCCAGGCCCTCGAGGGAGATACCGACAACCGCCGGCAATACATCCGACAGGGCAACCTGCTCCACAAAATCTATTCCGAAATCAATGAGGCCGATGATGCCCCACAGGTGTTGCAGGCATTCCTTGAGCAGGGGCTCATTGAAAACGACCGTCAGCTGCAGGACATACGCGCCATCATTGAGCGTGGCTGGCAAAACGAACAGGTACGCAACTGGTTCAACGGTACGTGGACCCTCTTTCGCGAATGCTGCATCCTCAGCCGGCAGCCGGACAGCCGGCAGGTCGTAACCCGCCGCCCCGACCGCGTCATGACCAAAGACGGCCATACCGTAGTCGTCGATTTCAAATTCGGCAAACCACGCCCCGACTATATACTCCAGGTGCAAACCTACATGCAGCTCCTCAGCCGTATGGGCCACCGCTCCGTCAGCGGCTACCTCTGGTATGTCTATGAAAACCGTATCGAACCCGTTTCCGCTCCACAAGAATAATCCCACCATGAACACCTCTCACGCCATACCCTTCCTGAAACTCGTGGCCGACAATCTTCGGCAGCGTTTTTCCCACGATTTAAGCCGCGTGGCCATTGTTTTCCCCAACAAGCGTGCCGGCATCTTCTTCAACGACTACATCACCCCTCCCGACGGCACCCCGCTCTGGGCCCCGACCTATCTCACCATCGACCAGATTTTCGGCCTCATCAGTCCGCTCCGTACGGCTGACGACATCGAAACCATCTGCCTCCTCTACCAGATCTACCGGAAACGGCTGGGCAAGGCGGCCAAGTCGCTCGACTGGTTCTATGGCTGGGGCGAGCAGCTGCTCCGCGATTTCAACGATGTCGACTGTGCCATGGCCGATGCCCGGCAGCTTTTCACCAATCTCTACGACATCAAGAAGATTGAGGAAATCAGCGACCCCGAAATCCAGCAGAAGCTGCACGAACTGCGCATCAAGCTGGGCCTTGAGTCGTCCGGCCCGTTTACCCCTTCGCGCATCAAGCGTCAGTTTCTTGAAGTGTGGCAGCAACTTTACGACATCTACACCGAGCTCAACCTCACCCTCCGTCAGCGTGGCCTGGCCTACGACGGAGCCCGCAAGCGCCTGGCCGTTGAGCAGTTGCAGCAGCAACAAGCCACTCTTCCGCCCCAATACGACTGCTTCGTTTTCGTAGGTTTCAATGTACTCCTGCAAGTTGAGGAACAGCTCTTTTCCCATATCCAGAAAGAAGGCAAGGCCCTGTTCTATTGGGACTACGACCAGCTGCTCGTCAGCCCGCAGTCACCCGTCGACATCGGCAGCGCTTTCCGCAAAAACCTGACCCGCTTTCCCAGCCCGCTCGATGCCTCGCAGTTCGACAACCTTTCCCGCATTCCCCGCATCGACTTCGTTGCCGCCACTTCCGACAATGCCCAGGCCCGTTACGTCCCCCAGTGGCTCCAGCAGCATCTGACCACCGACGAGGAGCGACACACCGCCATTGTCCTGGCCGACGAGGGCATGCTCCAGTCCGTGGTCCAGTCCATCCCCGACCCCGCCATGCCCGGAGGTCCCCGCGAAGTCAACATCACCAAGGGCTACCCCTTGGGCCACACTCCGGCCTATGCCTCCGTATGCAAGTTCCTCAAACGCATCGAAACCGACCATGCCGACACCACGGTCGAACAATGCCTACGGCAACTCATCGCCCACATCAAGGACGAAGCCCTCAGAACGCGCGGCCGCCATCCGCGCAACAGCTGGCAGGAACAGCTTTCCACCGAAAGCTATTTCCAGTGCTACACCATAGCCAACCGCCTCGCCCATCTTGCGGCCGAGGGGCTGCTCGACATGCAGCTGCACACCCTCAGCCGCCTGTTGCGCCAAATCATGCGCAACCAGTCGGTAGCCTTCCACGGCGAGCCGGCCACCGGTCTGCAGGTCATGGGCATTCTGGAAACACGCTGCCTCGACTTCGACCACCTGCTCATGCTCTCCGTTTCCGAAGGCGTACTGCCCCGCCTCTATACCCACAACTCGTTCATTCCCTACGATGTGCGGCTGGCCTTCAATCTCCCCATGCCGGGACAAAAAACAGCCGTGTTCGCCTACAACTTCTTCCGGCTTCTCACCCGTGCCCGTCAGGTCACACTGGTCTATAACGAAGCTACCGACGGGCTGAAAAAAGGCGAAATGTCCCGCTTCATGCAACAGCTTCTTCTCCTCCAAACCGCATCCGGCTCCTATCTCCCCATCCACAGTTGGAGCCTTCAGGCCCGTTCCTCCCTCAGACAATATGCCCCCATTGCGGTAAATGCCGACAACGCACAGGCGCTCATGGCCCGTAAGCTGAGCCTTTCTCCCACCGCCCTCTCCACCTATGTCGACTGCCCCCTGAAGTTCTTCTTCAAGCATGTAGCCTACCTGCCTGAAGTCGAAAAGCCCACCGACTTCCTGCCACCCAACGTTTTCGGAACCCTCTTCCACGAAGCCGCACAAATAGCCTATCAGGAACTCACCCAGGCCGGCCCGTCCATCACCCCCGACCAGCTCACCCGGCTGGCCGAAAGCCCCGTCCGCCTGGAGCGCATCATGCAGCAGGCCTTTGTCGAAACCAGCTTCAAAGCCTATCTCGACCGCATCACCCAAAACGTGGCGGAGTGGCACGCCTTCAGCGAGCTCCATCTCTCCCACCTCACCCCCGAAAACCGCAAAGCCCTCCGCTACGACCGCGAGGCCCTCGCCCCCCTTGTACGCCAGCAGGTGCCCCAAAGCACGCAGGTTTACACGCCCGAGCAATACACGCTTGAGTTCCACGTCATTACCGACTATCTCAAGCGCCTTCTCCTCTCCGATGCCCGCCTCCACGACCTCCGTCTGGAAGAAATGGAAACACGGCACGACATCGAAATCAGCGGACTGAAAATCGGCGGCATTGTCGACCGCAAGGACCACATTACCCTCGACGGACTCCCCTGCCTGCGCATCGTCGATTACAAAACGGGCACCTTTTCCTCCGACAAAATCAGCGCTTCCGGCCTCTCCGAGCTTACCACCTGTCAACCCAAGTCAAAAGCCTATCTCCTGCAAACCTTTCTCTACAGTCTGGTCTGTCTGGAGCAGCAGCAAGCCTCGGCCGACGGTTCCCGTGAACACATCGTCCCGGCCCTATATTTCCTGCAGCGGGCCAGCGACCCCAACTATCGTCCGTACGTCAAACTCGGCCGCTCCGAAATGCTCAACTTTGCTGACGTCGCCCCCGATTTCAAAGCCGAACTGACCAGTCTCATCGAGCGTATGCAGTCTTCCTCCTTCACCCCCACCGAGCAGCCCGACAAATGCGCCCTGTGTCCCTACCGGCTGCTTTGTGGAGAAACATAATTATGGTATTTTCCCCATTGAAATGCACAAAAGCAAAAATATATGCTACGATATTATTACCTTTGTCCCTGATACAAACAAATGAAACCATGTAAATAACTGACACCGACAAACAGAAAATTATTCCAACAAAGCCGCACGGACAAACAACAGGCTTTAATTCTTTAAAAGATTTATACAACAATATCAACAACGCATCACAACCGGGCTTACTGCTTCAACCAGAAGATTATTCCTGTTCAGTGTTGAATTCAAAGTTTTGCGCAATAAAAAGAATTTACATGAAGACCCCAAAACAATTCAATAACATTACAGAGCGCGTTATAGACGATTTAAAACAGACCTTATCCAGTCACAGCCAAATATCCATAGCTGCGGCCAGTTTTTCCATCTACGCATACGAAGCATTAAAAGAAGAATTGGAAAAGGTTGATTACGTAAACTTCATCTTTACTTCTCCTACATTCACCACTGATAAAACAGAAAAGCAAAAAAGAGAATTCTATATTCCCAAACTCAATAGAGAACGAAACCTATTTGGTTCTGATTTCGAGATCAGACTACGCAACCAACTGACACAACGTGCCATTGCCCGTGAATGCGCAGATTGGATTCGGAGAAAAGCCAGATTTAAGACAAATATCACTCATGGCTCTATGAATTCATTTCTGAACATAAAGGATGGAGAAGAGACCTACACCTATATGCCCTTCAATGAATTTACAACAACTGAACTCGGGCTTGATAAAGGGAACAACCTCTGTCAAATGGTGATAGGAATGCCTGGACATCATGCAACTGATATGTTTCTGAGAAATTTTGAGGAACTTTGGAAAGACAAGGAAAAATTTCAAGACGTTACGGAAAATGTCATAGAAAACATTGAAACGGTTTACAAGGAAAACGCCCCGGCCTTTATCTACTTCATCACTCTGTACAATATATTCAATGAATTTCTCGAAGATATCAGTGAAGATGTCTTGCCCAATGAAGCTACGGGATTCAAAAACAGTGTAATTTGGAACAAACTATATAGTTTTCAACGCGATGCAGCATTGGCCATCATCAACAAGTTGGAAAAATACAATGGATGTATTCTTGCTGACAGCGTGGGATTGGGTAAGACCTTTACGGCACTTGCGGTAATAAAATACTACGAAAACAGAAACCGCAGCGTATTGGTACTTTGCCCTAAAAAACTGAATGACAACTGGCAGACATTCCGCTCCAATTACAAAAATAATCCGGTTTTAGCTGATCGCCTGCGTTATGACATCCTGTTCCATTCAGATCTTTCAAGAGAAAAAGGTTTGAGCAACGGACTTGATCTGGAACGCGTAAATTGGGGTAACTATGATCTGATTGTCATTGACGAAAGCCATAACTTCCGTAATGGTGGCCGGTTTGATAACGAAGAAGAGGATGACGATTTCAAAGAAAACCGCTACGCCCGACTGATGAATAAAGTGATACGCAGTGGCGTCAAGACAAAAGTACTCATGCTTTCAGCAACACCGGTAAACAACCGCTTCAGCGATTTAAAGAATCAGCTGCAACTGGCCTATGAAGGAAAAGCTGAAAACATAAATGACTTGCTGGATACCGGAAAAAGTATTGACAGCATCTTCCGGGATGCTCAAGCCGCCTACTCCAAATGGGCTAAACTTCCCTCTGGACAAAGAACTACAGAAAGATTGGTAGATTCGTTGAGTTACGATTTTTTCCAACTACTCGATGCTGTGACCATTGCCCGAAGCCGTAGCCACATTATCAAATATTACAATTCTGAAGAAGTAGGGAAATTCCCTACTCGCCTGTCGCCCATATCTCGCAGGCCCAAACTTACGGATTTGAGTAGTGCTATCACATTCAGCGAAATTGCGTACCAACTCAACAAGCTCAATCTTTCCATATATACCCCCTCTCTATTTATTTTCGACAGCGTCAAGGACCGCTATGGAATTGATTTCAAAGGCGAAGGGCTCACCATTGACGGTCGCGAAAAAGGGACGCGTAAATTAATGGCCATTAATCTGTTAAAGCGTCTGGAAAGCAGTGTCAATTCTTTCCGATTGACATTAACCCGGATATACGATTTTATCAAGGATTCCATTACGGCAATCAATAATTTTGAAAGAAATGGTGATGGAACAATCGACGTAACCGACTTCACAGACGACTTCGACAATGAAGATGCTGAAAATGACCCATTCGTCGGCCGTAAATCAAAAATCAATCTCCGCGACATGGATTATGTAAGGTGGAGAGGTGATTTGGAAGCCGATTTGAAAGTGTTGGAAGATCTTATTGACAAGTTAAGAGATATTACACCTCAACATGATGCAAAACTGCAACAACTTGTGGCAGACTTGAAGCATAAGTTTGAGCATCCCATAAACGGCAATAACAGAAAAGTGCTGATATTTACAGCCTTTGCTGATACGGCCAATTATCTGTACGACCAGCTTTCCGAAAAGATTCTGGACGACTGCGGTTTGCATACGGCCCTCATTACCGGCAGCACGGAGGGTAAAAGTACCTTGCCCAAGCTGAAATGTTCCTTCAATGACATTCTGACCTATTTCTCCCCCATCTCCAAAGATCGGAACACCATTCATCCCAACGATACACGAGAAATTGATGTACTGATTGCTACGGACTGCATTAGCGAAGGACAGAACCTACAGGATTGCGATTATCTGATAAACTATGATATTCACTGGAATCCGGTACGCATCATTCAGCGTTTCGGCCGTATAGACCGTATCGGAAGCCGAAACGATGTGATTCAACTTGTCAATTACTGGCCGGATATGGAACTGGACGATTACATTCAGCTGAAAGGCCGTGTAGAAAGCCGCATGAAAGCCACCGTCATCACCAGTACCGGCGATGAAAATCTCTTGTCAAACGATGAAAAAGGCGATCTGGAATACCGACTCAATCAGTTGAAAAAACTACAGAACGAGGTGGTAGACATTGAAGATATGGATACCGGCGTCAATATCATGGATTTAGGACTGAATGAATTTCGCCTCGACCTGCTGGCCAACCTGAAGGAACACCCCAACATGGATCTCACCCCCTTTGGCATGAGTGCCGTGGTCAATGCGTCTGAACTGGTGGAACCAGGTGTCATGTTTGTACTGAAAAATAAGAATAGCGAGGTAAACATAGACCATGCCAACCTGCTGCATCCGTTTTATATGGTCTACATTTCACACACCGGTGCCATTATCTGTGACCACTTGTCCCCAAAAAAATTGCTGGACAAGATGCGTTATGCTTGTAAGGACAAGACGAAGCCAGACAAAGCGCTTTGCAAACAGTTTAACAAGGAAACCCGCGACGGCAAAAATATGCAGCATTACAGCGACCTGCTGCAAGCTGCCATTGAGAGCATTATCACGGTGAAGGAAGAAAGCGACATCGACGATTTCCTGAACGGGGTGCAGGGCAACCTGTTTGCCGGTGAGATACGCGGTTTGGACGATTTTGAATTAATTTGTTTTCTGGTAATCAAGTAAGCGATGTACGGACTTCCCATATCCACAGAACGAAAACGGCAGTTGCCCAAGAAGGCAATCTATGCCAAATTCGACTTGGAGCCGGCCCAGCGCGAGAGCTTCGACGCCGATATCGCCCGCATAGATATTGTGGCCGTAGTTTCACCAACAACGATACCGGCATTGAGCGAAGGAACCGAGGTGAAAGAGTTTTATGTGCTCAATGTACAGATGAAGCGCAAGGAATATAATACCAAGAATATCTTACTTCTGCCACGCCTGATTGCACAGCACATGGTTTTTGCACTGCGATATGAGGAGCAAGTGCAGTTTGCCATCTTCCACACCAAACTGTTTACAACTGCCTGGCAACCCGTTGAGCAGGCCACCTTGTCCCTTTCGGGCCTGAGTCTCGATATTGTATGGGAGAATATTGTAAAAGAAATCGGACAGATTAAGATTACCGATGACCATACACTGGTCGAGCAAATAGCCGATGATGAACAACGGGCCAAGTTGCTTGCCCAAATAACAACACTCGAACGTAAAATAGCTAACGAAAAACAACCTCGTCGCAAACGGGAATATTTTGAACAGATTAAAAAATTAAAAGAACTACTAACATAATGGATATACAGGAATTTATAACGGAAACAATTAAACAAATTGCCATAGGATTTTCAAGTGCGAATAAGGCAATAGAACCCTATGGGGCTTTATTGCCAGATACGAGTTGTGCTCTAAATAAAGAGAATTTGCAATATTTCAATGAAGATGGAGTAGCTCGTATAATAACAGAAGTTAATTTTGATATTGCTGTTACCGTAGTTCAAAATGAGACAACCGCTGCTGGCGGAGGAATCAAAGTATGTGGAGTGAACTTAGGCGCAGACTGCTCAAATAACAACTCTAATCAAACATCAAGTAGGGTGCAATTTAAATTGAATTTAGTATTACCGCCAACAAACAGTGTCAAATATAATGGAAAAGATGAAAATGAGTAGCCTTGATGTGGTAGGCTCAAACATAGAAAAGATACGACAGTTGTTCCCGAACTGTGTGACTGAACGGTTGGGGAAGGATGGCAAGCCCGAGTTGGCTATTGATTTTGAAAAGTTGCAGGCCGAATTGTCCAACGATATTATTGGCGAAGGCGAGGAACGCTATCAGTTTACCTGGCCCGACAAACGCGCAGCCAATCGACTGGCCAATACGCCCACGACGATGACCTTGCGCCCTTGTCGCGAAGAGAGTGTAGACTTTGACCATACGCAGAACCTCTATATCGAGGGCGACAATCTTGATGTACTGAAAGCGTTGCGCGAAACCTATCTGGGTAAAGTGAAGATGATTTATATCGACCCGCCTTACAACACCGGCAATGATTTTGTCTATAACGACGATTTTGCACAAAGCCGTGACGAGTTTGAAGAAACCAGCGGACTGTTCGATGAAGAGGGCAACCAAACTATCGACCCGATGCAGCGTAATACTGAGAGCAACGGCCGTTTTCATACTGACTGGCTCAATATGATATATCCCCGCTTAAAAGTTGCCCGCGACCTGTTGTCGGAAGATGGGGTGATTTTTATCTCAGTCGACGACAACGAGATTGAGAATTTAAAAAAAATATGCAACGAGATTTTTGGAGAAAATAACCAAATAGGATCTTTTATTATCAATACGACCCCAAATGCTAGGGATTATGGACATATCGGTAAGATGCATGAATTTGCATTGTATTACGCCAAAAATATTATGTACACAAATACTCATTTACTTCCGAATGACAGTAAAGAATTTGTATATAAGGATTTAATAAGTGGATTTAACATACATCCTCTTTATAACAGCAATGAAGCATTTACAAATATTAACAGACCTAATTTATACTATCCTTTTTTTGTATATACCAATGAGCCAATTTCTGATTCTTTTTATAGAATTGGATTAGAAGAAAAAGAAGGTTCTGTTAAAATATATCCTCCAAAATCTAAAAAAAATGGAGTACAATTTGTATGGAGATGGGGAAAGGAAAAAGCTATAAAATACATGAACTCTGAAATAATAGCTTACGAAGTCAGACCTCATGAATTTAGAATAGTACAAAAGATGCGTCATGATGAAAAACTAATTCGTTCTCTTTTAACAGATACGAAATATTCTAGTAGAAGAGGAACATCTGAAGTAGAAAATATTTTAGGGGGTAAATTCTTTTCTTTTCCTAAACCTCTTTCTTTAATATTAGATTTTGTAAAGGTTGGTTCAGATCAAGATTCAATTATTCTTGACTTTTTTTCCGGATCAGCCACAACAGCCCATGCAGTGATGCAACTTAATGCCGAGGATGGAGGCAACCGCAAGTTTATTATGGTACAGTTGCCCGAAAAAACTGACGAAAAGAGTGAAGCATACAAAGCTGGATATAAGAATATCTGCGAGATAGGCAAAGAACGCATACGCCGAGCCGGAAAGAAAATCAAAGATAATAATAAAGACAAGGATGGCATAGATAAACTTGATATCGGCTTCCGCGTATTAAAATTAGATTCCTCCAATATGGAAGATGTCTACTATACACCGCAAGAATTTGATGTACACTCACTATTCAACGAGAACGTGAAGGCCGACCGCACGGGAAAAGACCTGTTGTTCCAAGTAATGCTCGACCTCGGCATAGAACTCTCAGCTAAAATTGAAACCCGACAGATAGCAGGCAAGACGGTGTATCTGGTAGATGAAAACTACCTGATAGCCTGCTTCGACCGTGAGGTGACCGAAGCTACCATTACGGAAATAGCCAAACTGCACCCGGTATATTTCGTTATGCGCGACGCCTCGGCCGCCAACGACAATGTGATAGACAACTTCGACCAACTGTTTGAAGCCTACAGCAAAGATACGGTAAGAAAAATCTTGTAATCAGAAAAGATAATGGAAGAGAACAAGATAATTATCTATACCTCTATTGACGGACAGACCAAAATTGATGTCAAGCTGGAAGATGAAACCTTATGGCTTACTCAGGCACAAATGTGCGAATTGTATCAGACCAGCAAATCGAATGTCAGTGAGCATATAAAGCACATCTTTGAAGAGGGAGAATTAGACAAGGAGTCAGTTGTTCGGAAATTCCGAACAACTGCTTCGGATGGGAAATCATATAACACCACATTCTATAATCTGGATATGATTATAGCACTGGGGTACCGTGTTAAGTCTTTGATAGCCACCCGTTTTCGGCAATGGGCTACACAACGCCTGAAAGAATACATGATAAAAGGCTTTACGCTGGATGACGACCGGCTGAAAAAGTTGGGCGGCGGTGGCTATTGGAAAGAATTGCTGGAACGCATACGTGACATCCGTACCACAGAAAAGGTGTTCTACCGTCAGGTATTGGAAATCTATGCTACCAGTATAGATTATGATCCTCGCGCTTCCGTAAGTCAGGAATTCTTTAAAAAAGTGCAGAACAAAATTCATTATGCCGTTCACGGACACACGGCTTCCGAACTGATTGTGGAGCGCGCCGATGCAGAAAAGGATTTTATGGGTTTGCTGACATTTAAGGGGTCTCAACCTACATTGGCAGAAGCAAAGACTGCAAAGAATTATCTGGACGAAAAGGAACTCCGTTCCATGGGACAGCTCGTTTCCGGATATTTGGATTTCGCAGAGCGTCAGGCCGAACGGGAACAACCGATGACCATGAATGATTGGGCAGAATATCTGGACAGGATTCTTACGATGTCGGGAGAGCAACTTTTGCAGGGTTCCGGCAGTGTGTCGCATACTGAAGCCATGGAACATGCTACCAACGAATACCGTAAATACAAACAACGCACCATAAGCGATGTGGAACGGGATTATCTGGATTCCATCAAAGCGATTGACAATTTGAGGAAAAAAGGTAAGAAGGATTAAACAGAAATCAAATGAAATTCAAGTTCAAAATACAACAATATCAGACCGATGCCGTAGAAAATACGGTGGCAGTATTTCGTGGACAGCCGTCACATACGCTGTCTGCATACCGCAGGGATCTGGGAACCTACAAAGAAAAGCGGTTCGCCTACAAGGAGGAAGAAATCGGCTACGGCAACCACCGTTTGGAACTGGACAGACAGACGTTACTCCAGAATATCCGCTCGGTACAGAATTTATACGATATAACCCCTTCGGAAACACTGGCCCAAGGAGTGGCACCGGTAAATCTGGATATAGAGATGGAAACCGGTACGGGCAAGACCTATGTCTATATCAAGACGATGTTTGAGCTGAACAAACAGTATGGGTGGAGCAAGTTTATTGTCGTGGTGCCCAGTATAGCCATTCGTGAAGGCGTAGCCAAGAGTTTCACCATGCTGGAAGAGCACTTCATGGAGACCTACGGCAAGAAAGCCCGATGGTTTGTTTACGACAGCAGCAACCTGCAGCAACTGGACAGTTTTTCGTCAGACTCTGGATTGTGCGTAATGATTATCAATACGCAGGCCTTTGCCACTTCCATGAAAGAAGGAGGCCGCAGCAAAGAGAGTCGAATCATATACTCCAAGCGTGATGAGTTTGGAAGCCGCCGCCCGATTGATGTGATTGCGGCCAACAACCCTATTGTGATTATGGACGAGCCGCAAAAGATGGAGGGTAATGCCACTCAGACCGGTATCAAACGGTTCAATCCGCTGTTTACACTAAACTATTCGGCTACGCACAAGACCAAACACAACACGATCTATGCACTCGATGCACTGGATGCCTACCGTCAGCGACTGGTAAAACGCATTCAGGTGAAAGGATTTGAGTTGAAAAACCTGCGAGGCACAAGCGGTTACCTGTATCTTGACGGTATAGAGCTCTCCCCCAAACGGCCGCCCATGGCTCGCATTGAAATCGAAACAAAAACGGCATCGGGCGCCATCGTGCGAAAAACGAAAACTTTCGGCACCGGCGACAACCTGCGTGAAGATTCGGGATTGGCCGAATATGAAGGTTTTACCCTTTCGGAAATCAATGCCAAAGGTTATGTGACTTTTCTGAATGGCGTCACGCTGCGGCGAGGCGAGGTAATCGGAAACACGAACGATGAGACCATGCAACGCGTACAGATAAGGGAAACCATCAAGTCGCACTTTGAAAAAGAACGCCAGTTGTTCAAGCGGGGTATCAAGTGCCTGTCGCTCTTCTTCATTGACGAGGTGGCCAAATACAAGAGCTACGACGAAGAGGGAAATGAAGTGAAGGGCATATTCCAAAAGAGATTTGAAGAAGAATACTCACGCCTTGTAAACGATGAGTTCCACATATGGGACGAGGATTATAATAAATACCTGCGTCGGTTTACGCCCCAAGAGGTACATCGCGGCTATTTCTCGATAGACAAGAAGACCAACCGGGTAATCGACGGAAAGGTCGAGAAAAAGACAGGACTGTCAGACGATATTTCCGCCTACGACCTGATACTGAAGAACAAGGAGCGTCTGCTAAGCTTTGACGAACCAACCCGTTTTATCTTTTCACACTCCGCATTGCGTGAAGGATGGGATAACCCGAATGTATTTCAGATCTGTACACTCCGACACTCCAATTCAAACACGGCCAAACGGCAGGAAGTGGGGCGTGGTTTACGCCTTTGTGTGGATAAAAACGGAATCCGCATGGACAAAGAATTATTGGGCGAAGATGTACATGAGGTAAACAGACTGACAGTCATAGCCAATGAAAGTTATGCCGATTTTACCAGCGCTTTGCAAAAGGAGACCCGCGAGGTGCTGCGTGAGCGTGCCGCCAAAGCCACCGTGGCCTATTTTATCGGCAAGCAGATAAGGATAGGAGAAGAACTGCATACCATTGACGAATCGGAAGCAAGCCGCATTATCATCTACTTGGAAGATAACGGTTATGTTGACAGCGATAAACACATCACCCCTCAATATCATGAGGCAATGGCCAAGAACGAATTGGCCCCGTTGCCCACGAAATTACAGCCGATTGCCGAAGGCGTTACCCGACTGATTAACTCCATATTTGACCCGAAAGCACTTGACGATATGGTAGTGGAAGAAAAAACGACCACACCAGAAAACAAATTGAATGAGAACTTCAATAAAGAAGAATTCCAGGCCTTATGGAAAGAAATCAATCATCAATATGTCTACACGGTAAGTTACGACAGCGACGAATTGATAAAAAATGCCATTCTGCACCTCAATGCGGAATTAAGCATAAAAAAACTTCGCTACGTTATGGTGGAAGGCACACAGGATGAGAAACAGGTGACAGAATTTGGTGACACCCATTCGCAGTCTCGCCAATTAACAGATGTATGCACCTCAACGGTCCGTTACGACCTGGTAGGAGAAATTGCAAAAGGTGCAAACCTAACCCGCCGCACCGTGGTAAAGATTCTGCAAGGCATCAAAGAAAGTAAATTGTATCTGTTCAAGAATAATCCTGAAGAATTTATCCGAAAGGTAATCAGCATCATTAAAGAACAGAAAGCCACAATGATTGTAGAATCCATTCATTACAACATGACCGAAGGTAAATATGACAGCAATATTTTCACCGTAAAAAGTAAAATGGATTTCGACAGAGCCTATGAAGCCAAGAAAAGCATTACAGACTATGTATTCAGTGACAGCAAAGGAGAACGCCAGTTTGCACACGACCTTGACGAAGCTGACGAAGTGGTAGTCTATGCCAAACTGCCCCGCACTTTCCAAATACCGACTCCTGTAGGAAATTATGCTCCGGACTGGGCCATCGCAATGGAAAAAGACGGCATAAAGCATATCTTCTTTATAGCCGAAACGAAAGGCTCCCTATCCTCCATGCAGACCTCTAAAATAGAAAATGCAAAGATAGATTGTGCCAGGAAATTGTTTAACTCACTTTCTACGGCCAAAGTAAGATACCATAAGGTAACTTCATATAGTGACTTATTGGATGAGATGGGCAAAATTAATCAAATCGGGAACTAAAACCGGAATATCCTCCTCAATCATACAATAAATTCAGATTCTCTGTAAAATCAAAAAAACGAGGTCGGACTTTATGAGTGTAAAGTCCGACCTCGTTTTTACAAGATCCTATCTTGTTCTGCCCAAAAGCCACCTCAATGACCAGAATCTCCCAACTCTTTTTTTACCACTCACGCATCATGTGTCTGAGGGCGACCAGTGGGTGATAGAACAACATGCGCGGACCGGCCCAGCGCATCACCTGTCGCATGCGTGCCCGCTGATGCGGGGCATAGCAATGGTGCGGGCAACGGCGGCAGGTGGGTTTGTGCACTCCCCAGCGGCAATGGGCCAGGCGACGGCGGGCATAGTCCAGCAATTCCGTACAGGACGGACAAAGCGCCTCGTTGCCTTCATAACGCCGGCAATAGAGCCGAATCATCAGCTCCACCACCCTTTGCTCCTCGTGTATGCGGTTTGACTTCATTTTTCCTTCAAAGCGGGAATCAGGATTTCCGTACTGCTGCCCGCGACGACGGTTTAGTGCCGTCGCCACGCTCTTCCAGCATCACCTGCATGCGCAGCCACTCGTCGCGCAAAGCGGCAGCCTCCACGAAATCCAACTTCTTGGCGGCCTCCTGCATACGCCGCTTGACCTCGTCAATTCGTTTCTCCAAAACAGGTTTCGACAGATACTGCCAATCAGGTTCGGCGGCCATGGCTCCGCTTCCGGCCGACGGCGTTGCCTCATATTGGTGCTGGCGGGCCTCAGCCTTGCCCTCCTCGGGCGAGGACGCTCGCAGGGATGCCAATGAGTTCTGGCCCAGTTTTTTCTTAATCTGGCGGGGCACAATGCCGTGCTCCTCGTTATATTTCAGCTGCAAGCTGCGGCGGCGGTTGGTCTCGTCGATGGTCTGCTGCATCGACTCCGTAATGGTATCGGCATACATGATGACCTTGCCGTCAACGTTACGGGCGGCACGGCCGGCCGTCTGGGTAAGTGAACGGTGGGAACGCAGGAAGCCCTCCTTGTCGGCATCGAAAATGGCCACCAGTGACACTTCGGGCAGGTCGAGTCCCTCACGCAACAGGTTAACGCCCACCAGCACATCGTAGACACCGGCGCGGAAGTCTTCCATAATGCGGATACGGTCGAGCGTATCGACATCGCTATGGATGTAGCTGGTACTGATGCCCTGCTCCTGCAAATACTGCGTCAGTTCCTCGGCCATGCGCTTGGTGAGGGTGGTAACCAACACGCGTTCGTTGCGCTGCCGGCGCTGCTGGATTTCGTCCATCAGGTCGTCAACCTGATGCAGGCTGGGACGCACCTCGATGGGAGGATCGAGCAGACCGGTGGGGCGGATAATCTGCTCCACCACTACGCCGCCACTACGCTCCAGCTCGTATTCGGCCGGTGTGGCACTGATATAAATGACCTGGCGGGCCAGCTGCTGAAACTCCTCGAGCTTGAGCGGACGGTTGTCGAGCGCAGCCGGCAGGCGGAATCCGTAGTCCACCAACGCCTGCTTGCGGGCACGGTCGCCGCCAAACATGGCGCGAAGCTGCGGCACACTGACGTGGCTCTCGTCAATGACAACCAGGAAATCGTCGGGGAAGAAATCGAGCAGACAGTAAGGACGGGTGCCCGCCGCACGCCCGTCGAAATAGCGCGAATAGTTTTCGATGCCGCTACAATGGCCCAGCTCGCGAATCATCTCCACGTCGTACGTCACACGCTCATGCAGGCGCTTGGCCTCGAGCGTCTTGCCGATACTCATGAAATAATCTTCCTGCTCCTTCAGGTCGTTCTCAATCTGATAAATGGCCTGCAACTGGCTTTCCTGACTGGTCAGGAAAAGGTTGGCGGGATAAATCTTGTAGGAATCATATCGGGAAATGGTCTGTCCGCTCACGGAATCGACCTCCTCGATTGACTCGATGTCATCACCCCAGAAACAGATACGGATGATGCTCTCGGCATAAGCCAGGAATACGTCGACCGTATCACCCTTTACGCGGAAATTGCCCAACGTAGGGGCCACATCGTTGCGTGCATAAAGGCTGGCCACGAGTTTGCCCAGCAGGATGCCGCGGTCAAGCTGCTGCCCCACCCGGAGTTCGATGACATTTTCGTAGAATGCAGCCGGATTGCCCATACCGTAGATACACGACACCGACGACACGACCAGCACGTCCTTGCGCCCCGAGAGCAACGAAGAGGTGGCGGCCAGCCGCAGGCGGTCGATTTCCTCATTGATGGCAAAGTCCTTTTCAATATAGGTATCGGTAGCAGCCAGATAGGCTTCGGGCTGATAATAATCGTAATAGGACACGTAGTATTCCACCGCGTTGTGGGGAAAAAACTGCTTGAACTCGCCGTAAAGCTGCGCAGCCAGTGTTTTGTTGTGGCTCAGCACCAGAGTGGGTTTGTTGACCTGTGCAATGACGTTGGCTATCGTAAAGGTCTTGCCCGACCCGGTAACGCCCAGCAGCGTCTGGTCGGTGACTCCCTGAAGCACGCCCTCGGTGAGCTGACGTATGGCCTGAGGCTGGTCGCCCGTAGGCTGATAGTTGGAAACTAATTCAAATTGATTCATACGAAAGAATGTCACTTTTTTTAATCGGAAAGCCGAAATCCTGAAGCAACAGGAAAACAGCGTGCAAAAATACAAAGAAAAAGAATGTAAAACACGGACACGGCGGCTGAAGCGCCGCGCATTTACACATTTTTTGCCTTGCATAACGGGCGTTAATGATAATATTCTATAAATTATGAGGAGCAGACTTGCACGAATGCGTTCAAATTCATAAATTTGCACCAAATTTTCAAGATGAAACGCATTATTTCTTCTTTTTTGCTCGGCGCAGGCCTTGTAGCTGTCACCTCCTGTTCAAACTATACGAAAGTGCTGAACAGCACTGACTATATGATGAAATACGGAGTGGCCAAGGAATATTACAACAAAGGCCATTACGCCCGTGCCGCCGTAATCCTTCAGGACGTCATCCAGATGCTGAAAGGAACGGAAGACGGCGAGGAATCACTGTATATGCTCGGAATGAGCCACTTCAACGCCAAGAACTACGATGCGGCCAACAGTGTGTTCCAGAAATACTACCAGACCTACCCGCACGGCAAATACGCAGAGAAGGCCATGTACCAGAGCGGCCTGTCGCTCTACAAGGAGACTCCGGAGCCCAAGCTCGACCAGTCGGCCACGTATGCAGCCATCACCGAATTCCAGAATTTTATTGAAACCTATCCGGAATCGGAATTGCGGGAAGACGCCCAAAACATGATTTTCACCCTGCAGGACAAACTGGTGGAAAAGGAATACCTCTCGGCCAAGCTCTATTATGACCTGGGAAACTACTTCGGTAACTGCTCCAGCGGCGGAAACAATTATGAAGCCTGCGTAATTACGGCACAAAACGCCCTGAAAGACTATCCCTACACCACACGCCGGGAAGATTTTGCCATACTGATACTGCGCGCCAAATTCCATCTGGCCGCCCACAGTATTGACCGCAAAAAGACCGAGCGCTACCACGACGCCATTGACGAATACTACGGATTTACCAACGAATTTCCGGAGTCAAAATACATGGACGAAGCCAAAGCCCTGTACAAACAGGCCAGCCCGTATGTAGAAACCGAACAAAAATAAAAATCATACACAAAATACCATCATGGATTACAAAAGAACTAAAGCTCCTACCAACACCGTAACGCATAACTTAATGGACTTTTGTGCTGGTACCGACAACATCTACGAAAGTGTGGTCATCATGTCAAAACGTGCCAACCAGATTTCCACGCAGATGAAGGAAGACCTGTCGAAGAAACTCAAGGAATTTGCTTCGAGCAACGACAACCTGGAAGAGACATTTGAGAACCGGGAGCAAATTGAAATTTCACGCTACTACGAGCGGTTGCCCAAACCGACACTGATTGCCGCAGAAGAATTCCTTAACGGTAAAGTTTACTTCCGCAATCCTGCCAGAGACAAAGAAAAATTAAATTCATAGAAACCAGAAACATACATAGGAGGAAGTGAACAAACGTCCTCCTATTTTTTATTTAAACATCCGCATCATGATACAAAGAATTCAGAGTATATATTTAATTCTGGCATTTGTGTGCATGTGCTTTGCCCTAAGCACTCCGCTGGCCGAATTTACCAACCAGACCGTCAACTGCAAAATGACGGCCGTACGATATGAAATTTTCGGTACGACAGCCCTCAATCCGCCGGCCACCCTGCCCTGGGGCGTACTGGCACTGACCTTTGTCATCATCGGCCTGACGGCATACATCTTTTTCCAGTTCAAGAACCGGATGAAACAGATTCTGCTGTGCAACGTATCCATTGCGGTACATCTGTTTTATTTCATTACCTACGCGACATACAGCATAGCTTTTGCCAGTCATCACCAGATGAGCTACAGCCCGGGATTCTATATCCTGCTTCCCGTAGCGTCGCTGATATTCACCATGCTGGCCCGTCGCGGAGTAAAGGCTGACGAAGCCAAGGTAAGAGCAGCCGACCGCATCCGATAAACCAAACAAAAAAACGCCCTATGTCAGTAAACAAAGTCATTCTGATTGGAAACGTGGGCAAAGAGCCCGAAGTTCGCTACATTGACCAGGGAGTAGCCGTGGCACGACTGACACTGGCCACCACCGACAGGGCATACACCCTGCCCAACGGCACGCAGGTGCCCGAACGGACGGAATGGCACTCCATTATCCTGTGGAGACGCCTGGCCGAAATCGTGGAACAGTACGTACACAAAGGTGACAAACTGTATATCGAAGGCCGGCTGCGCACGAGCAACTATGCCGACAAGCAGGGACACACACGCTACATGACGGAAGTTTATGCCGAAACGCTGGAACTGCTCACACCACGCCAGCGCCCCCAGCAGGAAAAGCCGGCTCAAACACAGGGTCCGGCTCCGGTAACCCCCTCGGCCCAGGCAGGTGGAGCCAACGACGACAAATGCCCGTTTTGACACGGACAGGCACGAGAAAAAGAGACATGCCCATTATCCACAAACATACAGGGCCGGACTATTCCGTAGCTATCTGGCAAATTAATGAAAGCACAGACGAATTAGCCATGCTGCACCCCATGGGGGCAACATGGCTTTTGTCCGTCAAAGAAATACCCGCACATCTGCAGGCCATCAAACTGGCAGAACGGCTGCTGATAGATACGCTTTGTCCGGAAGCTGCCGGGGATTTCAGCCACACGCCGTCGGGAATGCCGTATCTGAAAAACCACGACACGCAAATCAGCATCAGCCATACCCATCACATGGTAGGCCTGGAAACAAGCCGGACAAAAACGCCCGGAATTGACCTGGAATACGTAACTCCGCGAGCCAGAAAGATATTGCCACGGATCTGCTGCCGGGAAGAACTCAGACTGTTGGACTGCGCCCCCCACGAACAAGACCTGATGGCCACGCTGATTTGGTGTGGCAAGGAAGCGATGTTCAAATCGGCACGGGGAGACATCAACACGGTCAGTCAGGTAAAGATAACCCAGATTGTCCAGACACCGACTCCTTATTTAAGGGCTAAATACCAGACAGAAAATACGGTGGTGGAAAAAGATTTTAATTATATGCTGATTGACGGGAACTGCCTGCTGATTTCCAGTAAAGACGCAACACCCGGAAACATTTCGTTTACGGACAAATAAATATCCCAATCAAAACACTGAATAAATCACCCGACAGGCTGACACGTATAATTTTTTTACTAACTTTGCACCCGATTTATGCCAAACGACGGCCGTCAGGACAGCACGCCGTTTGTGAAACAGAAAATAAATACATACAAAATTCACATCAGTATGAAGAAACGGAAGATGGCTTTAACCCTGTTTGCCATGCTTTTTGCCGCAAACAGTTTTGCAATGCCCCTAAGCCCCCGATTGTCACAAGAAGACCAGGCCGACGAAGCCGAAGCTTCGTCACTCAAATTCATCCGTTACGGAAACTTTGATTCATGGCTGATACGCCACATCAAAGAAAGCGGAATTATTGGCGGCAACACCAAAACGCTATATGAAATAGCGCCGAACGCAACATGGAACAACAACAACCCCTATAAAGGTTCAGGCGGAAGCCCCTGGGCAACCTCAAACGTATTGGCCCGCGTGGCAGGAATCACCAAGACCAACACCACCGTTTACCGGGAAGCACGGCCGGGCCACGGATACTGTGCCCGTCTGGAAACGCACATCGAGAAATGCGTGGTTTTAGGTGTAGTAAACATCAAAGTGCTGGCAGCCGGTTCCATCTATCTGGGACATACACAAGAGCCCATTACCAGCACGTCCAACCCCATGTCGAAACTGGACGCCGGCATCCGCTTTACACAACGGCCGAAAGCATTGGTATTTGACTACAAGGTAAAACTGGCCAACTCCAGCAGCCGCATCAAACAAACCGGATTCGGAAAAGCCTCAAAAGTAAGCGGACGTGACTTGGCTGACTGTATCCTGCTGCTGCAAAAACGGTGGGAAGACTCAAAGGGAAACATCTATGCCCACCGAATCGGCACAATGGTGGTACGTTTCAGCCGTTCAACAAGCGGATGGGTTAACAATGCACGCTTCACCATACACTATGGCGATATCTCAAAGCAAAGCTACTACCGCTCGTACATGGGGCTGCTCAAATCAGGAAGCAACATGAAATATGCCAAAAACAGCAAAGGCAAAATTGTTCCCATACACGAAGTTGCCTGGGGAAGCGCCAACGACAAGCCGACCCACCTTTTATTGCAATTTGACTCCAGCCACGGAGGTGCTTACGTAGGCAGCGTAGGCAATACCCTATGGGTTGACAACGTGAGACTGCAATACTAACCGTCACGACACGAACTGATACAACATAAAAAAAGAGAAGCCGTCTTCCCCCCCCAAAAAAAAGACGGCTTCTCTTTTTGGTTACTTAACAGACACAAGCAGAAAGAAAAACACAAAAAATGATGGGGCGATAAAAATAAATACATAACTTTGCTATGACACACAAAAGATACCGTAGTCAACCCTAAAAAAACAGAAAATTGATGACATCATGAGTCAGAACATGCCATCGGCACGGGCCGGCCACACCAAGACACCATCATACGTGCCCAATTCCTTACGCTACAAGAACATGGAATACCGACGTTGTGGAAAAAGCGGCATTCTGCTTCCCCCACTTTCACTGGGACTATGGAAAAATTTTGGAAGCGAAAGTGATTTCGACACCTGTCTGCAAATTCTTCACACGGCTTTTGACCATGGCATTACACACCTGGACCTGGCCAACAATTACGGCCCTCCATACGGTAGCGCCGAGCTCACCTTGGGCAAAGCCATGGAAACATCGCTGCGCCCTTACAGGGATGAATTGTTTATCAGCACCAAGGCCGGATATGACATGTGGCCCGGGCCATACGGAAACTGGGGATCAAGGAAATACCTCATGGCCAGTCTTGACCAAAGCCTGCAACGCATGAAACTGGATTATGTGGACCTGTTCTACATTCACCGTTATGACCCGCTGACTCCACTCGACGAAACCCTGCAGGCCCTGGCCGACATCGTAAAGGCCGGAAAGGCATTATACGTAGGTATTTCACGATGGCCGTTAACCGCCACAAGATATGGAATAGACTATCTGTCGGCACGCGACGTGCGCTGCCTGACCTATCAGGGGCGCATCAACCTGATTGACCAGAAACCGAAAGAAGAAGGATTCCTGACCATGTGTAAGGAACGCGGCATAGGATTCGTTTCGTTCTCACCTCTGGCCCAGGGCCTGCTGTCGGACAAATACCTGAACGGAAACATTCCGCCACACTCCCGCATGGCTCTCGGGCAGACCCTCAAGGAAGAAAGCCTGACTCCCCCAACCCTGCAACGCCTGCAACAACTGAACACCTGGGCCAAAGCACACGACATGTCACTTTCAGCACTGGCCCTGAGATGGGTGCTCTCACAAACAGGTGTTACATCGGCCATCGTGGGAGTAAGTTCAGCCGAACAACTCATACAGAACATCACGGCCGCAACCCTTCCGCCTCTTACAGAAGGCGAACTGAACGAAATTGACCAAATTACACAGCAAACCCCACTACACACCTCATAAAAAACAAATAGATCTTTATGAAAAGTCTGAAAGAACTCTACAAAATAGGCTACGGCCCTTCAAGCAGCCACACCATGGGGCCGCACATGGCAGCCAAACGCTATCTGGAACTGTATCCGCAAGCCAAACGCTTTAAAGTGACCCTGTATGGCAGCCTGGCCGCAACCGGACGCGGACACTTCACGGACAAGGCCATTTATGACGTACTGAAAAAAGAACGTGTAGAAATTGAGTGGCACCCGGAAATCGTACTGCCCTTCCATCCCAACGGAATGAAATTCGAGACCATAGAAGACAACACTCCGCAGAATGCATGGACAGTATACAGCGTAGGCGGCGGAGCTCTGGCAGAAGAAGGCGAAAACAAGATTGAAAGCCCGGATATCTACGAACTGGACCACCTTAGTGACATACAACACTGGTGTGAAGAAACGGGAAAATCATATTGGGAATACGTACAGGAAAACGAAGGAAAAGAAATCTGGGATTACCTGGCCACCATTTGGGCAGAAATGAAAAACTGCGTAGAACGCGGACTTGAACACGAAGGCGTTCTGCCCGGCCCGCTCCACCTGCACCGCAAAGCACCCATCTATTATATTAAGGCAACAGGATATGGCCACAACCTGCAATCACGGGCACTGGTATTTTCATATGCCCTGGCAGCGAGCGAAGAAAATGCGGCAGGAGGACGAATCGTTACGGCTCCCACTTGTGGCGCATGCGGTGTAGTGCCGGCAGTACTCTATCACCTGCAGAAAAGCCGGCAACTGAGCGACATGCGCATTTATCGTGCGCTGGCAACGGCCGGACTGGTAGGCAACATAGCCAAAGCCCGCGCATCCATATCCGGTGCGGAAGCCGGGTGTCAGGCCGAAGTAGGAGTAGCCTGCGCCATGGCAGCAGCTGCTGCCAACTACCTGTTTGGCGGAAGCCCCGGCGAAATTGAATATGCAGCAGAAATGGGACTGGAACACCACCTGGGCATGACCTGCGACCCGGTATGCGGCATGGTACAGATTCCATGTATAGAACGTAATGCCCATGCGGCCGCACGCGCCCTCGATGCCAACCTGTATTCAACCTTTGCCGATGGACTGCATCGCATTTCATACGACCACGTAATTGAAGTAATGAAACAAACCGGACATGACTTGCCGTCGCTATACCGCGAAACGAGCGAAGGAGGTTTGGCCAAAGAATATTCCAAATTCAATAAAATAGACCCGAACCAAATCCAAGCATAAAAGGGAGAAAAATATATTTTTTCTATAAAAAATTTGGTTATTCTGAAAAATCTTTCTACCTTTGCATTCGCAAACGGGTAAGTGCTGCACGGCCAGCTCCCTTCGAATCCTCCAGGGCTTGACCGCAGCAAAGGTAGTTGGTT
>OGYL01000470.1_pt1 | contig 31887 bp, 22 predicted proteins | sample 1576541 | NCBI WGS metagenome assembly OGYL01 (sample SAMEA3541551, study PRJEB24748) | human gut metagenome | biome: human gut; feature: human-associated habitat; material: faeces | place: China | collected 2012 | reverse complement strand
GCTTCCTGCACCCATCTTATCTGCTTATTGTCAAGGCGTTGATACTTATCAGAAATTTCTGATATCTGCGTCATCATTTTTCCTATTACCGGAGCATATTTCTTTTGGTCTTTCATGTCTTTGATTGCATCCATTGCCATTCCTCTAGCTTCTTTCATCGCCTCCCCAAGTTCAATCTTCTGTTCCCGCTTGTTTGCTATTGCTGTATTATCGGGCTTCATAGTAGCTTTCTCAGGCGTTTTCTGTGTTTTTTGCGCTTCTTTTTGGAGTGCTTCAATCTGGCGGGTCATTGAATCATTTGCCGACTCTATATATCCCGCAAACTGTTTTCGTGTGAGATGTGGGTTTTCTGTCCTGAATTTCGTCATTCTATTTTGCAATTCTTTTGTTAGGTCTTCTTTTGTTCCGGCCGGCATGTCATTTGCGATATCAGCACCAATTTTTTCGGCCATTTTTGTAAGCTGTTCATGTTCCTCCGGCGTAAGCTGCATTTCCTGATGTTTCACAATGTCATCCCAGCGACATCCTTTTTCAATGTTTTCCTGAATTTTGTCTTTATAGTTGTCAAATTCGTAATTGATAACAAAACCTGTCAGTACCTGTTTTGTCTCAAATGAAATGTTTGGGTCGGCAATCGCATCCTGCAGTCCGCTTGCAAATGCCTCATATAATTCATCCTGCTTCAGCTTGTCCTGTGTCTGTATGTAAGAGACACTTTTGACGAACAGTTCTTCTGCCGTATCCTTATTCAGCCTTCCAATATCCATCATAACTGCAAGGTTCTTGCCGTTTTCTTTATAAGCCTCTTTTACGACACCGTAGAATGGTGACATGTCAGGCTTTCCGGATTCCTGTTGTTTGTTGCCGGTATCAGCTGTCTTGCTTTCATCATGACTCTCGCCATGGTCTGCATCTTTTGTATTATTTTCGTCCTTAGCACTTCCGGCATCTTTGCCTGCCTGGTTCTTTGCTTTAGATTCTGATTTTTTTGCCTCTTCTTTTTGGTCTTTATATTTAGAACCTGAATAATAATCAATCATATCCGCCATGAAATCGCAGACCTTTGAAATGTAAGCTTGTATATTTATATATCCGATAATAAGCTTGTTCAATCCTTTTGAATCACATTTATCGTTGGGGATTTCCTTGTTTGCCTTAATATCCCTCCACTCTTCCTTGAAATTTTTAAGTTTTTTAGAAAACATAGTCTGAGCGTCAAATTTTTGCCATGATTTGTCTTTTTCGTGTTCTGACAGCTGGATTCTTCTGGTCTCAAATTTGTTTATATTGCTGCTCTTGTTGTTCAGCTGCACTGCTTTATCAAGCGTTTTTCTGCCTTCAAAGTCAAGGCTTCTGTCAAGGATGCTTATAGTTGCCTGGAAGTCATCGCCTTTTGTCTTCCTGGCCTGCTCCATAACAGAGTATTTAAACTTATTCTGGGCTTGCTCTTTTATCATAGCTGCCTCTTCTTTTGATAATCCGTCAGTGTTAACCTCAAGGATTTTTGAAAGGCTTTCTGCCTGCTTTTCAGCTTTGTCAAAGTTTGATATGCGAAGCCTGAAATTATTATCTTCACTGTAATGTTTGGTGACTAAATAAAGGTGGCACAGGGAGCGAAACCCGGCGAGGGAGGACAATTGCCCGGATTCAAAGTCAATGAGGTGATTGCCCGCACACGCCACTCCATTCCAGGCATCTCACTCATCTCTCCGCCACCGCACCACGACATTTACTCAATCGAAGACCTCGCGCAACTGATTTTCGACCTTAAGAATGTCAATCCGCGCGCAGCCATCAGCGTGAAACTCGTGGCGGAAAGCGGTGTCGGCACCATCGCGGCGGGTGTGGCAAAGGCAAAGGCCGACCTGATTGTAATCTCAGGAGCCGAGGGAGGCACAGGAGCGTCGCCGGCTTCATCGATGCGGTATGCCGGAATCTCGCCTGAGATTGGTCTGAGCGAGACGCAGCAGACGCTCGTGCGCAACGGGCTGCGCGGCAAAGTGCGCCTTCAGACCGACGGTCAAATGAAAACCGGACACGACATCGTGAGCATGGCGTTGCTCGGCGCCGAGGAATTTGGATTCGGCACGACAGTGCTTATCGTATTGGGATGCGTGATGATGCGCAAATGCCACTCAAACACCTGTCCTATGGGCGTTGCCACACAGAATCCTGAACTGAGGGCACACTTCCGCGGACATGCCGACCACGTGGTCAACTATTTCCGTTTTCTCGCCGAAGAGGTGCGTGAATATCTTGCAGAGATGGGATTCCGGAAATTCAATGACATCATAGGCCGCACCGATTTGATTGAGATAGACAAAGCAGTCAGCCAGAAGTCAGAACTGCTCGACTTCTCCCGCCTGCTGCATAAAGAAAGCGGAGACGCAAGCATACGCCACACAGAAGCGCAGATGCACGACATCGACAGCGTGCTCGACCGCACAATCATAACAGCCTCCGATCCGGCTATCAGCAACGGCAAAGAAGTGTCGCTCGAATATGCAATCGCCAACACCGACCGCGCTGTAGGCGCGATGCTGTCGGGATTGATTGCCGACAAATTCGGCAACGAGGGTCTGCCCGACGAGAGCATTTCCGTCAGATTCAAAGGCTCTGCCGGACAAAGCTTCGGAGCGTTTCTCGCCCATGGCATAAGCTTCAAGCTTGAAGGCGAGGCCAACGACTATCTCGGCAAAGGACTCAGCGGCGGACGCATCGCTGTGGCACCCCCAGTCAGAAGCCATTTCGCGGCAGAGAAAAACACCATTGCCGGCAACACGCTCCTTTATGGAGCCACAAGCGGCGAGGTTTATATCAACGGCCGTGTCGGCGAACGTTTTGCCGTGCGCAATTCAGGTGCCATTGCCGTTGTTGAAGGTGTCGGCGACCACTGTTGCGAATATATGACCGGCGGACGCGTTGTGGTGCTCGGAGCAACCGGTCGCAATTTCGCAGCCGGCATGAGCGGCGGCGTGGCATACGTTTGGGATCCCGACCGCAAGTTTGACTACTTCTGCAACATGGAGATGGTTGAACTCTCGCTCATCGAAGACTCCACGGCACGCAAGGAGCTGCACGAACTCATTCGTCAGCACTACCGCTACACCGGCTCGGCGCTGGCACGCCAGATGCTTGATGAATGGAACCGGTATGTCGACGACTTCATACAGGTGACACCTATCGAATACAAGCGGGTGCTTGCCGAGGAACAGATGCTCAAACTACAACAGAAAATCGCCGAGGTGCAGCGTGACTATTAACATATTTTCCCAACCGATAAAACGAAACAACATATATGGGTAATCCTAAAGCTTTTCTTACCGTACCACGCCAGGAGGCGGGCTATCGCCCCATCCACGACCGTATCCGTGACTTCGGAGAAGTGGAACAAACCCTCAACACATCCGAACGCCGCCTGCAGGCATCCCGCTGCATGGACTGCGGCGTGCCGTTCTGCCACTGGGCATGTCCGCTTGGCAACCGCCCTCCGGAATTTCAAGACGCCATCTACAGAGGCAACTGGCACGAGGCTTATGAAATACTGTCGCTGACCAACGATTTCCCGGAATTCACCGGACGCATATGCCCTGCCCTGTGCGAGAAGAGCTGTGTGCTTAAACTTGCCGTCGACGCTCCTGTCACCATCCGCGAAGACGAGGGCGCAATTGCCGAGACAGCATTCCGCGAAGGATATGTGGTGCCGCGGCAGTATCAACGCAACGGCAAAAAAGTGGCGGTAGTGGGCAGCGGTCCCGCCGGACTGGCAACAGCCAACCAATTGAACCGCCGCGGCTACGACGTCACCGTGTTCGAACGCCGCGAGGCTGTTGGAGGGCTGCTCCGCTTCGGCATTCCCAATTTCAAGCTCAACAAAGCCATCATAGACCGCCGCGTCGATGTGATGAAGGCAGAAGGCATAACTTTTGAGGTGAATGCCGACATCGACATCCTCAATCTTCCCAAGGGATTCGATTCCTATGCCGTCTGCACAGGCACCCCCCAGGCGCGCGACCTCAACATTCCTGGACGCGACCTCAACGGTGTGCATTTCGCGCTCGACCTGCTGAGCCAACAAAACCGGGTGCTTGCCGGACAGACATTCTCAGCCGACGAGCGGGTGACGGCAAAAGGCAAGCGAGTGGTGGTAATCGGAGGAGGCGACACCGGCAGCGACTGCATAGGCACGAGCATCCGTCAAGGCGCCGTGGCTGTGACGCAGATTGAAATCATGCCGAAGCCTCCGGTAGGCAACAACCCAGCCACCCCATGGCCACAGTGGCCGCAAGTGCTGCGCACAAGTTCGAGCCATGAGGAAGGCTGCGAGCGAAGGTGGTGTCTGTCGTCGACCAGATTCATCGGCAAGAACAACAATGTCATCGGAGTGGAGGTGGAGGAAGTGGAATGGACGCCAAACCCCGAAGGCGGACGCCCGCTGATGAAACCCACCGGCAAAAAGGAAGTCATCGACACTGACCTTGTGTTGCTCGCCATGGGATTTCTTAAGCCCCAGCAACCCGAATTGCCCGGCAACGTGTTTGTGGCAGGCGACGCAGCCACAGGGGCAAGTCTTGTTGTGCGGTGCATTGCCGCCGGACGCCAAGCGGCAGCCGACATCGACAAATATCTTAAAACCAAACAAGTCTAAAAAACGATACTATCATGTGTGGTATAGCAGCAATCTTCAACATCAAGAGCGACGTTTCGGCATTGCGTCCCAAGGCATTGGCAATGTCAAAAAAAATACGCCACCGCGGTCCTGACTGGAGCGGCATCTATTGCGGCAAGTCGGCCATTCTCGCCCACGAACGTCTTTCAATCGTCGACCCCGAAAGCGGCGGCCAACCATTGTTCTCCCCCGACCGCAAGCAGATTCTTGCAGTCAACGGCGAGATTTACAACCACCGCGACATCCGCCAGCGCTACGAAGGCAAATACGACTTTGCCACAGGGTCTGACTGCGAGGTGATCCTTGCGCTCTACCGCGACAAAGGCATCGACTTTCTCGAAGACCTCAACGGCATCTTCGCCTTCGCACTGTATGATGAGGAAACCGATGATTTCCTCATTGCCCGCGACCCCATAGGCGTGATTCCGCTCTACATAGGCCATGACAACGAAGGGCGCGTGTACTGCGCCAGCGAGCTCAAAGCCCTTGAAGGCTTCTGCGACGAGTATGAGCCATTTTTGCCAGGACATTACTACAGCGGCAGCGAAGGCAAGATGGTCCGCTGGTATAAACGCGACTGGATGAGCTACGACGCCGTCAAAGACAACACCGCCGATATAAAAGCCCTGCACGACGCCCTTGAAGACGCCGTCAGACGGCAGCTGATGAGCGACGTGCCCTACGGTGTGCTGCTTTCCGGAGGACTCGACAGTTCGGTAATTTCCGCCATTGCCAAAAAATTTGCCGCACGCCGCATCGAGACCGACGACAAGAACGAGGCATGGTGGCCTCAACTCCACTCTTTTGCCGTAGGATTGAAAGGTGCGCCCGATTTGGCAAAAGCCCGTGAAGTGGCAGACTATATAGGCACCGTGCACCACGAAATCAACTACACTATCCAGGAGGGCCTCGACGCCGTGCGCGATGCGATATATTTCATCGAGACCTACGATGTCACCACCGTTCGCGCCTCCACGCCGATGTATCTGCTCGCCCGCGTAATCAAGAGCATGGGCATAAAGATGGTGCTCAGCGGCGAAGGCGCCGACGAGGTGTTTGGAGGCTACCTTTACTTCCACAAAGCACCCGACGCACGCGCATTTCATGAAGAGACCGTGCGCAAGCTGTCGAAGCTGCACCTCTACGACTGCCTGCGCGCCAACAAGTCGCTGTCGGCATGGGGCGTTGAAGGGCGCGTGCCGTTTCTCGACAAAGAATTTCTTGACGTTGCGATGCGGCTCAATCCGGAAGCCAAGATGTGTCCCGGCAAAACCATAGAGAAGCGCATAGTCCGCGAAGCCTTTGCCGACATGCTCCCAGAGAGCGTCGCTTGGCGACAGAAAGAGCAATTTTCCGACGGAGTGGGCTACAGCTGGATCGACACCCTCAAAGAAGTGACTGCAGCAGCCGTCACCGACAAACAGATGGCGCATGCGGCAGAACGATTCCCCATCAACCCGCCGCAGAACAAGGAAGAATATTACTACCGCACCATCTTTGAAGGATATTTCCCGTCCGACAGTGCGGCTCGCAGCGTGCCGAGCGTGCCGAGCGTGGCATGCTCCACCGCCGAAGCCCTCGCCTGGGACGCCTCGTTCCGCGGTGTCAACGACCCCAGCGGCCGTGCCGTGGCGGGTGTCCACGACGATGCCTACACAAAGGAGCACACTGAAAAAGCCAACACCATATAGGCGTGGAAAGCCATCGGCCGCCGCCGCCACTGGAATGACTCGTTTTATAGGTAAATACAAAAACCAGCATTCAAGATTCGTCAACGTCAGGGAATAGTTTTGACGATTGCCCTGCGGCAATACTTTTATAGACAAAAGGACCGACACCCCGTGCCAGTCCTTTTGTTTATATATGCTCAACGTAAAAAAGACGGAATACGCGAGCTATGCGGCCATTCTACCACTATCTTCCGTGTCTTGCCTGCCACGGTGACCTCTACTCCGGAAAAGCCCTTATGTTGCTGAATTCATTCCAGACTTCCGCCTGCTTATAGGCGGTGACAGATACTATCGGAACAATCAATTCGCAGTTAGTTTTATTGACTCTGTCAAACACTCCGGAGCCACACACTGGCGGAATTTCAGCCAACGATGTTATCTTCGACAAGTCGCTGCAACAAATGAAAGCACCATCTCCGATGCTCGCCACGCTGGCCGGCAATGTCAGTTCGGTCAAGCCGCTGCAACCATAGAAAGCATAATACCCAATACTCGTCACGCTGTTCGGTATGACACTGTTTTTGCATCCAACAATCAATGTGTTGAATTCTGTATCAATTATTGAATTGCAATTATCTCGGGAGTCGTAGCAACTGTTTCCACTCTCTACTGTTATCTTTTCTAATCCGCTGCAATATGTGAAAGCAATATCCCCGATGCTCCTCACACTGTTCGGCAATATAAGTTCGGTCAAGCCAGTGCAACCATAGAACGCACAATCCCCGATGCTCGTCACGCTGTTAGGTATGACACTGTTTTTGCATCCAACAATCAATGTATTGGTTCCCGTTTCAATTATTGAATTGCAATTACCCCAGGAGTCGTAGCGTTTGTTTCCTCGATCTACTGTAATCTTCTCCAAGCCACTGCAATCGCTGAAAGCATAATTTCCGATGCTCCTCACGCTGTTCGGCAATGTCAGTTCGGTCAAGCCGCTGCAACCACTGAAAGCAGATTCCCCGATGCTCGTCACGCTGCTCGGCAATGTCAGTTCGGTCAAGCCACGGCAACCGCGGAAAGCAGATTCCTCGATTCTCGTAATGCCGTTAGGCAATGTCAGTTCGGTCAAGCCACGGCAACCCAGGAAAGCAAAATCCCCGATGCTAGTCACGCTGTTCGGCAATATAAGTTCGGTCAAGCCACTGCAACCGCGGAAAGCAGATTTTCCGATTTCCGTCAGACTGTTGGGCAATGTCAGTTCGGTCAAGCCACTGCATAAAGAGAAAGCAAAATCCCCGATGCTCCTCACGCTGTTAGGCAATGTCTGTTCGGTCAAGCCACGGCAACCCAGGAAAGCAAAATCCCCGATGCTCGTCACGCTGTTCGGCAATATAAGTTCGGTCATACCGCTGCAACCATAGAACGCATAATCCCCGATGCTCGTCACGCTGTTAGGTATGACGCTGTTTTTGCATCCAACAATCAATGTATTGGTTTCCGTGTCAATTATTGAATTGCAATTATCGCGGGAGTCATAGCAACTGTTTCCACTCTCTACTGTAATCTTCTCCAAGCCAGTGCAACCGCAGAAAGCACCATCTCCTATGCTCGTCACGCCGTTCGGCAATGTCAGTTCGGTCAAGCCACTGCAACCGCGGAAAGCACCATCTCCTATGCTCGTCACACTGTTCGGCAATGTCAGTTCGGTCAAGCCACTGCAACCGCGGAAAGCACCATCCCCGATGCTCGTCACGCTGTTAGGCAATGTAAGTTCGGTCAATCCAGAGCAACCATAGAACGCATAATCCCCGATGCTCGTCACGCTGCTCGGCAATATAAGTTCGGTCAAGCCGCTGCAACCACTGAAAGCATAATCCCCAATGCTCCTCACGCCGTTCGGCAATGTCAGTTCGGTCAAGCCGCTGCAACCACTGAAAGCAGAATCCCCGATGCTCCTCACGCTGTTAGGCAATATCAGTTCGGTCAAGCCGCTGCAACCTTCGAAAGCATTACCCCCGATGCTCGTCACGCTGTTCGGCAATGTCAGTTCGGTCATGCCACGGCAACCCAGGAAAGCAGACTCCCCGATGCTCGTAATGCCATATTTGACTGTCGCTTTTCTTATTTCATAATCCTTAAAAGGCGAATCGTCATAGCCATTGTTCCACATTTCACCACTTCCTGACAACGTGAGGTTGCCTGAATCGTCGAGAGTCCATGTTATTGAATCTCCACAACGCCCGGTTGCTGCTGCAAAAGCATTAGCATACATTAGCATCGACGATAAAAAGGCTATCGTCAGAATAGTAATTTTCCGTTTCATTACTATTTGTTTTTAGAGTTTTCAGTTGTTTTTTTATATTTCCAAATTATATGTGTAAATGCCGGCATCAAGGATTATTCCGATTTTCCTCGATTACCGCCACAAAGCGAATGTGACATCGTGTTGGCGCAATCGGCGACAGTGCCGCTAAGTGAAATGTTTAACCATGGATTCTTCATAATTTTGCAATTTGTTTTTCAAATTTACAAATTTAACAAACAAGAACACAATAATTACCCTCCCATAGTTAATTTTAGCTAATTATATTGCAAAGCATTTTTACATAGGCTTGGCGCATTGGCGTGTTGTCGGTAAGAATAAATCTGTCAAAGTCAGGAAATATGTTTAAATTTTATGCCGCTCTGTAAAAAGCTTTACACGACAGCAATATTCTGTTATGGGAATAAAAAGCGGAGGCTGCGCGTATTCACTACGGGCAGCCTCCTTAATTGAAGTAAACGTCAATGTAATTATATTTAATCTTATGCGTAACTGTGCATACCTGTCAAGAAAAAGTTTACACCGAAATATGTGAACAGCACACTGAAAAAAGCCAACACCATATAGGCATGGAAAGCCATCGGCCTCCGCAGCCACGGGAATGACTCGCGATGGAATGCGAAAGCATAGACAATCATCGTGATCAAAGCCCATACTTCTTTCGGATCCCAGCCCCAATAGCGTCCCCACGACACGTTTGCCCAAACGGCACCAAGAAAGATACCTATGGTGAGCAGCATCACCGCTGGATACAGCAACAGTTCGCTATGCTCTTTCAGCACCGTTATCTCATCGGTGGCAGCGCGGTTGCGCATACGCATCACGAAAGCGGCGATGCCGTTCATTGCCATAAACGCAAGCAGCGCATAGGCAACCATAATCACCGCCACATGCGCACTCAGCAACGGCGACTGCAGCACCGGCATCAGCTGCGACATCCTCGGGTTGGAGAAGCCCATCATCGCCACCATCGTCGTCATTCCGCAGAGCAGCACGCCCATTGGCAGAGCCAACGGCATGCGACGCTCGGCAAGCATCGCTATCGGCACTGCGCACCAAGCCAGAAACAGCATCGTCTCATAGCCGTTTGACATCGGGATATGACCGCTCACAAACCATAGCAGAACGATAATAACGGATATATACAGCCACGCCGCCACCGCGATTGCGCGCAGCGTCAACACCGCCCACCGCCGAGGGCGGCCGCCGCGTGCCGACAACAGGCAGAACGAGAAGAAAGCCACCAGCCCCACGCACATCAATGTTATGGCAAGCGGACGGGCGTTGCTGACGGTGTTGTAAGTCTTCTCCGCCTTGAAACGAGTGTCGGAAGGCAATGTCGCTCCTCCGTTTTTCCGCTGATATTTGCGCACTTTCGTGTAGAAGTCAGACAAGTCGGTCCATCGTCCGGTCTGCACCAGCTCGTTGGCGTAACTAAGACTCATCTTCACAAACATCCATTCCTGTGTGTCGGTTTCGACAGGGATATTGTCATCGCCCTGCGAGAACCATCCAATTTTGCCTTCAGCATCCTTCAGCGGAAATATTTTCAACGACTTTCCGGTTGTAAGACGGTTTATAATGTCGAATTTCTCGGCAGCCTCGCGCAGCCCCTGAGGATCGGCGAAGCGGTCAATGCCACGGAGCGGTTTCTCGAGCTTATACTCGTTGACATCAGAAAAGAAATCGCGCACAGAAGCATATTTGCCATCAATGCCAAGCAAGCGTCGCACCTCGGCGCTCTTGATTTTGATCATCGGCACCTTGCTCCAATCAGTTGGATAGTACAGCCAGCCAGAAAGCACCTGCTCCGCCGACAATCCGTCGAACGTAGCGTTGCCGCAAAGTTTCTCTGTGAACTCTTTCGCCATAGTCTGCAACGGACAGATGCGGTCGCCGTAAAGCACGTACAGATTACCCATCTCCTCAGCTTGCTGTTGAGGCAAAGCCGGCAAATCAGAAGCCTGCGCCGACATTGCCACCATCAGTGCTCCCACAACCGCCAACGGCTTTGCCGACAACTTTCTCAACAAACTGCGGAAACGCGATTTTCCCGACATCATGAACCAACAGATGCTTGCAAGCAACAGAGCATATCCTGCATAGGTCACACCGATGCCCATCGGGTCGTGAGCCACGGTGAACACCGATCCGCCCTCGCTGTCATAGCCCGACTGATAGAAACGGTAGCCGCGATGAGAAAACACATTGTTCATCGACGCGGTGCCATTCACCCCATCAGCCGACAGATGGCTGACAAAGTCCATCGGCGCCTCCGTTCCGGCATAATATTCAATCTCAAACCGTTGCAGCTTAAGGCTGAACGGCATTTTCGCAACAGAGCCGTCGTCGAGCGTAAACGCGCTTGCCTCCGCACCATCCTTCAGGCGCAGCGTGCCGTGCTCGCTTGTGAGCCACGATGTCAGCGCCCCGGCAAGAATGACGGCAAACGATGCATGAACAGCAAAAGCCGGCAGCCGGCGATACAGCCTGCTGCGCAGCATATATGCGACAGCCGACACCGCCATCACCGTCCACAAAGCCACGAACCACGGGCTTGTGTAGGCGGCAACGGCAGAGCTGTCGATTTTCTGTAAAATCGTGCCGACGGCAAGCACCACAAGGATGATTGCCATCAGCCCGAATGACGTTTTCTTCAGTACCCTCATCAAAACGGTTAGATAGCGTTGATGAATTCAACAACAGCGTCGCGGTCAGCCTTGCTCAGCTTGCGGAATTTCTCCACCGTCCAACGGGCATCGCTACCCGGACATCCATGCCACATAATCGCCTCCAGCACGTTGCGGGCGCGGCAATCATGCATACGGTCCTGATGACCAGAGCAAACGAGAGCCAGACCACGTCCCCACAGCGGAGTTGTGCGGCACCAACCGGTGCGGATGTCGTTAGGCATCATCAAGCGATGCTGCACCATATCGGTGTACGGCCAAATCTTCTGGTGCGGATATCGAGGCAGACGAGCGTCGGCATTCTTGAAGAACCCGTTTGGATCGGTGAAATTGTCGTCGCCCGTAGTCCATGACGGACGGTGGCACGAAGTGCATCCAAGTTCGTTAAACAATTCCTTTCCGCGTTTCACCGTTGGGTTGTCGAGATTGCGCGCCGCAGGCACAGCCAGACCACGATGCCAGATGTAGAAGTTAACATAGTCATCGTCGGTCATCTCAACAGGGAGTTCCTTGTTCATAAGATAGTTGTAAATGTCGTTGGCAACGTTTCCCGTCTTGTTCCAGTCAGGGAAATACTCATAGAACTTATCTTGCACGTCCTTGTCGTTCATCGCCTTCTTGGCATAAGCCTCCGTCATATAGTGAGAACGGCGGTCGCTGCGCGTCACGTTGGTGATGTTCCAGATAGCGTTGGCGCCAGGGCCGTCCTGCAACGGGCCGCGGGAGAGAGCGTAGGTGTAGCGCAGCACGTGTCCGTCCTTATATTTCTTCACGAAGTCGCCGTTTGCAAAGATAGCAGGATTCAACTTCGCACCCTTCGCCTCCTCAGCCTTGTATTGCGCAAGGATGTCGGCATCGTCGATAGCGTCGAGCAATCCAGTTCCGTAAATACCGATTGTCGACTCAAGTCGCACCTCAACATCGGCATAAGGCAACGGCTTGTTGTTGCATTCGATAGGCACATAGAACGCACTCTCAGGAATCTTGACTTCCGGATATATCAACTCGTAAGTCTCACCGTCGTCAAACTTGTTTCCCCACTCGTCGGTGTAGGTAGGCCATGTGATTTGTATTTTCTCCTCGTCGAGCGGAGCCTTGAACGGTTCCACCGCCTTTGTCTGCGGCATACCGGTCAGCGACGACAAGTAGGCATTCGTGTTGCGGTCGTAGACCACAAGCAGGTAGCCGTTTCCCCAGTCGTTTGCACGATAGCGGTCCATGCGGCGACCGTGGCCGTAGCCAGGGTGGCATGAGATACAAGAGTTGCGAACGTAGAGCGGACCGAGGCCATTGAACGGCTTGTTGCTCTGGTTGAACGCACGCTCAAAGAAATATTCGCCATACTTGAACCGGTCGCTCATACCGCCTTCCTCAACAGGGACAGTCGGGTCCTCATAGGCAGTCGCCGACTGGTTGAATGTTGTACCGAGTTTTCCACCGGAATAATACTCTTCACTTAGCTCCTTTTCGTCGCCGGTTCCCGGCTTTGGATTGTCGTCGCTACAAGCGGCAAATGAGCATACCAAGATGCTCATTGCCATATAACGACTTACGATTGTAAGTTGTCTTTTCATTTTGTTGTATATGGGATTGATTTTTTATTTTGCAAGTTCTTCTTTCACAGTAGCCAAAACCTTGTTCAAAGCGTCGCATGCATCCATAGCCTCCTGGCAGGAAGCGTCGGTGTAGTTCTTCACGAACGGAGCCTTCATACCCTTGATTTTGGCAAGAGCATTGTCGATGGCAGCCACCACTTTGGAGTCAAGATCAGCGTTCACGCTCTTGACATAAGCATGAAGCGATTTAGCCTCGTCGCGTTTGCCCTCAATGCCGCCCATGTAAGAATTCTGGATGCTGAGGATGTTGTCGTAGAAGTCGGTGATTGAGTTCTCGCTGTAAGGCGACTCAATGTAGTTTTTGTCTTCACCAGTGTGAGGCTTGCCGATTTTTGAAGTTCCGACCTCATCGCTGATATCCATACAACCATCGATTATCTGCTGCATGGCTGCGGTCCAAGTCACATACGTGCTTCCAGCCTTTCCAGAGTTCAGCATATTCTCGTTGTAAGAGAACCCGCCGGTTGTAGTCGTGTTCCACTCAAGATCCTCCAATTTTGCGACACGGTTTTTAGGACAAGCGTCTGCGCCAGCCCAAGAAACTTGAAGCTGATAGCATTTGTTGCGCAAGTCGCCTGCAACAGCGATAGCGTAGACCAAATCCTTGTCGGTGATTTCAGAGGCAGGCTTTGCAGCGCCGTCCTTGAAGATTATATATTCGATACCGTGGAAACCGAGCAGTTCGGCACCGAGTTTGTTGCCAGCATAAGCATCACCGTCTTCAGAATCCATCGCAGCAATCTGAGCGTCGTTTTTCAACGCCACGAGAAGACCGTCAAGGTCCAAAGGCCAAGAGTCGATGTGCGGGTCGATTCCGAAATCACCGGCAGCGCCAAAAAGGAAAGCCTCGCTCTTCTCCCACCAAGCGCGAGCCTCGAGGAATGTTTTGCATGAAGTCCGCACGTTGGCATCAGTCTTGTCGGCGCGGAGAGCCTTGAGCTGGTCAACGAGAAGTTCAGTCTTGTCGGCAAGGTTCTGATAAGTGATGTTGACAGTGTTTGCCAGATATTGCTTGGCGATAGCCTCGAATTTGGCGTCTTTAGCCGAAGAGTCATCGGGAGTTGGGTCGTTGTTGTCGCTACAAGAAGCGAAACCAAGAGTCATTGCTGCCGCAGTAAGGGCAAGCATCGGGAATTTAATGATTTTGTTCATTGTATTTATTATTTGTAGTAGTTGTTGTTGATTTTCGAGTTAAAGGAAGTCGCCGGTATAGGTTACACCCAAAGAGATTGACGGCTCATCGTTGTACTGACTTTTCAAGAACCGTTTTGAATACTCCGCCTTGATGACGATTTGCTTCATCGGCATATAATTGAGGCCTACGGCCATACGCTTGATTTCCGTCCACGGATAGTCGCGGTAGTTTCCGTTGGCAGGCTTGTAGGCATCGTAAGCCTCATATCTGCCGAACACATACAGCTTGTCGTACTTTATGCTTGAGAACGGGCGCAGGATATTGTAACCAGCCTCTATGCCATAAGAATAAGCCTCCTTTCCCACGAGCGTGCGCTTGTAGGGCGACGTTTTCATCTGAAGTCGGTTATAGTCTGAAATTTTATCAGCGTCGCCGAGATGACCGTAAGTAGCGTTTCCTCTGACAATCAAACCATAGCCTTTATACTCCATGTCGAACGAACCGATAGTGACAGCCCCCTTCACGTCCTTGTACTTGCCGTTGAAGTCAGCCTGCAACGTGTTGTTGAACGAGTTGCCGAAATATCCGCTTGCCGACAGTCTCAGCCCCTGCACCGGGAAGAAATCAAGTCTGGCAGCCACGGCGATATTGTTTGCCGGAGTGAATTCGAAAGGAGAAGTTGCGCCATAATGCACCCATGCGTCTTTCGAGAAGAAGCAAGAGTTTAGCGCCGGCAAAGCCATCACCTCATAGCGCATCCATTTGTAATTTCCCCACACGCTGATGCCCGTCTGATGCCAAGTGCTCGGCAGAATCGTAGCCTCGCCCTCCGGACGGTAGACCGTGAAAAACTCATTTGGGAGGTGGTTGCTGTTTAGCGAGCCCACAGGCACCACCATGTGTCCGGCGCGCACCTGAATCCACGGGCGGAACTCCTTGTTTATCCACAATTGCTCAAGAGCGACCTCACCGCCGCGCTCAATCTCCTTCTCCCATTCGCCTGTTTCTTCCGCCTCCATCTCGACAGCACTCTCCGTGCCGCCATGTTCAAACTCAATTTCCGAGCCGAAAGTCCAGCCACGGCCGAAGTCGAATCCAAGCATGATAACGGCGTGAGGCAGATCGAAACGGTTGTGACCTTTCGCATCCTTATAGTCCTCCGCCTTAGAGTATCGGTTCACATTGTCGCTATAGAAATTTCGAGTCATCACAGCCTCGCCATATCCTCCAAGAGAAAGGCGCGACTTAAACGAGCGTTTGCCAGGCTGGCTTTCCTGCTCAGCCGGCGTCGATGTTACAGTTGTAGTAGTGATTGTTGTGTCGCCGCGCACCACCGTTGTGGTCGTAGTAACCGTTTTTTCAACCTCTTTGTTATTGCGTCGCGCATTGGCTGGAATAATCGAAGCAACCAAGCAAGCCGACAGTAATAATACAGTTTTGTTCATTGCAGATTGTTGTGATATTTTTTCAACCGCAAAGTTATTTTCACTTTTTTCCTGCCACAATCGCAAAAAAATGGTAAAAAGGACGGGGCGTATCACAACAATTAGGTATGTGCAACCCTAAAACGACGCATAATGGCATAAAAAAACCTCCGGGCCTATCAACAGGTTAGGAGGTAAAATATAAGATTATGAAAAAGATTTGTGGTCTTGTTATAGACGGAAGGCAATCGGAATTATGCATCTTACAGGCACATCCTCACCTCCCAACCGGCCAGGTTTCCACGCCGGCATATTCTTGACTATTCTCATCGCTTCCCTGTCGAGCGAAGGGTGGACACCCTTTATCACCGACACGTTGCAGACTGAGCCGTCTGTGTTTACGATAAAACTGCAAACCACACGCCCTTGTATATGACTGCGGTATGCGTCACAAGGATATTTGCGCTCATGGTTGATGTAGTTCATCAAGCCTCTGTCGTCGCCCGGGAATTGCGGTTGAACGTCGACGAAATCATATTCGTAGACATTCACATAGTTCTCATGCTGGCAGTGTCTTGTTTCCAAGGCAATGCGCGACACCTGAGCCGACGCCGACGGCGCTGCAACAAAGGCAAGCATGGCAAATATCGAACAACTTAAAATTTTCATTTCATCTATTTTCAGATGCTTTTTGCATCTTGATGGTGCAAAATTATCGTTGAAACTTGAAAGGAGCAAATATTCAGAGCCGGAATTGTGGTTATTTGAATATGTTTTACGAATATTAGCAATTATCGGACTGTTTTGGGTCAACAAAAGGAGCCTTGATGCATTTGTTTGTCTCCTTAATGCGAAAAGTTTCGCAGAAAAAATGTAACTTTGGGGCATAAAAACATAACTGTAATGAGAAAACTGCTTTATATACTCGTGATGCTCGCCGGGGTGCTGTATGCCTGCGGCGATAAGAATAGTTTTGAGATTAAAGGAACAATCGGCGGCGCCGCAAACAAGAAAATGGTTGTGCAGCGCACCGACAACGGCGTGTGGGTGAACATCGACTCAATCGAGACCGATGGCGACGGCAAGTTTGCCTACCATGGCGCCGCCCCGGCATTCCCTGAAATCTACCGATTGGAATACAATGGCAGATATGCCTACTTCCCCATCGACAGTCTCGACCATATCGAGCTGAAAGCCGACACGGCTAATTTCGACACCGGCTACACCCTGACCGGCTCAGACAACGCCATCTGGCTCACCGAGGTGAACCGCAAAGTCCAGGCATTGTCGGGCAAGGCTGCCGACAGCCAGGATTATGTCAGGACAAAGCGTGAACTCACGGAGCGACTGCTGAAAGACCCGTCGAGCATCGTGGCTTATTATACAGTGGAGAAAATCGTTGACGGACATCGCCTGTTTGACCCATCCAACGCCGCCGACCTTAAGATTATCGGAGCTGTTGCCACGGGCTACGGCACATTCCGCGAGGGCAATCCTTTGACAAAATATATGGAGGCCGAATACATGGCAGGCATGCGCATGCAGCCACGCAATGCCTCACCTTCCGACACAATCCACGCCAACCAAATCGGCTATTTCGACATTGCCCTTAAAGACGCCGGCGGCAAGGTGCGCAAACTGAGTGACGTTGCAGTGAGCGGCAAGGTGGTGCTTCTCAATTTCACCACTTACGCAGCCAAAGAGTCGCCGGAGTTCAACCGCATCCTCGCCGACATCAACAAGAAATATTCCTCACGCGGATTCAGCATCTATCAGGTGGGTTATGACGCTTCTGAATTTTCATGGAAAGACGCAGCCAAGAACTTGCCGTGGACCGCAGTGTTCGACCCCGCCGGAGCGCAGTCGAAGAATCTCGTGAACTACAACGTAGGCTCTCTTCCAGCAATATTCATCATTGACCGCAACGGCACCATAGCCGAACGCGTCATGGACCTCAACGAGCTTGAAATCTCAGTGGCCCGCCATATTTAAAAGACAACGGTAATGGCAGAAGATTTGGATTTTGAGCAGGCGTCAACGGCTGCAGACTATACGAGCGACGACATCAAGACGCTCGACTGGAAAGAGCACATCCGCAAACGCCCTGGCATGTATATCGGAAAGCTGGGCGACGGCTCGCATTCCGACGACGGAATCTATGTGATTCTGAAAGAAGTGATCGACAACTCCATCGATGAGTTTGCCATGGGTTTCGGCAAACAGATTGTTGTGAACATCACCGACGACGGCACCGTGGAAGTGCGCGACTATGGCCGCGGCATCCCGTTGGAGTCGGTTGTCGACGTATCGTCGAAGATGAACACTGGCGCAAAGTATGATTCCGACGCCTTCAAGAAGTCGGTCGGTCTGAACGGCGTGGGCATGAAAGCCACCAATGCGTTGTCGACATATTTCGAGATTTCCTCATGCCGCAACGGCGAGAAAAAGAAAGTGTGCTACAGCCGTGGAGAAATCACCGACGACTGCCCAATCTGCCCAACCGACGAGGAAAACGGCACGTATGTCAAGTTTGTTCCCGACAAGGACATATTCCTGAACTACAAATACAACGATGAGTTTGTGGAGACGATGATGAAAAACTACTCGTTTCTCAACACCGGTCTCACAATCGTATACAACGGTCGGCGCATACACTCACGCAATGGTCTTGTCGACCTTCTGCGCGAGAATATGACCAACGACCCGCTTTACCCAATAATGCATTTCACAGGCACCGACATCGAGGTGGTTATAACCCACGCCAACCAGTATGGCGAGGAATACTATTCGTTTGTCAACGGTCAGCACACCACCCAGGGCGGCACTCACCTGTCGGCATTCAGGGAGGCTGTTTCGCGCACAATCAAGGAGTTTTACGGAAAGAATTTCGAATATTCCGACATCCGCAACGGTATGGTTGCTGCAATCAGCATCAAGGTGCAGGAACCGGTGTTTGAGTCGCAGACCAAGACAAAACTCGGCTCACGCGACATGAGTCCCGACGGCTCGCTGACGGTTGCCAAGTTTATCGGCGACTTCATCAAGCGCGAGCTCGACAACTATCTGCACATCGAGTCGCAGACGGCAGAGATAATGCTCCACAAGATTCAGGAAAGCGAGAAAGAGCGCAAAGCCATCGCCGGCGTGACCAAGCAGACGCGAGAACGCGCCAAGAAAGCGAGCCTCAACAACAAGAAACTGCGCGACTGCCGCGTGCATTATTGCGATGCCAAAGGCGACAGGCGCGACGACACGTCGCTTTTCATAACCGAGGGACTGTCGGCAACGGGAACAATCACCAAAGTGCGCAATGTTGAGACACAGGCAGTGTTCTCACTCCGCGGAAAGCCGCTCAACACGTTTGGCAAGTCGCAGAAAGACATCAAGGCCAACGAAGAGTTCTATCTGCTCGACGCCGCCCTCGACATTGCCGACGGCATCGAGAACCTGCGTTATAACAAGGTGATTATCGCGACCGATGCCGATGTCGACGGAATGCATATCCGCCTGCTGATGATTACGTACTTCCTTCAGTTCTACCCCGACTTGGTAAAGAAAGGCCACGTCTATATCCTCCAGACGCCACTGTTCCGCGTGCGCAACAAAAACACGTCGCGAGGGAAAAAGAAGGTGAAAGACGAGACATACTACTGCTATACCGACGACGAACGCGTAACAGCCATCAACCGGCTTGGCAAGAATGCTGAAATCACACGATTCAAAGGTCTTGGAGAAATCTCAGCCGATGAGTTCAAGGATTTCATCGGTCCCGACATGCGCCTTGACCAAGTGAAGCTGCGCAAGGAAGACTCTGTAAAAGAAATGCTGGAGTTCTATATGGGCAAGAACACAATGGAACGCCAGCTGTTTATAGTAGACAACCTTGTCGTGGAAGACAACGACAATATGGATATGACTCATTAAACAATACGACTATGAACCAACATATAGCGATTTTTCCCGGTTCGTTCGACCCTTTTACAATCGGACACCATTCAATCGTGGAACGCGCATTGCCGCTTTTCGACAAAATAGTGGTGGCTGTGGGCATGAACAGCGGCAAGCATTCTTTTCTTCCTGAAATCGACCGTCTTGACGCCATCAGACGCCTTTATGCCGATGAACCCCGAGTGGAGGTCATTGCCTACAGCGGTCTAACCGTCGAGGCAGCCGAGCAATGCGGCGCACGCTACATTCTGCGTGGTGTGCGAACGGTTAAGGACTTTGAATACGAAAAGACGCTTGCCGACATCAACCGCAAGATTGCGGGTCTGGAGACCGTGCTACTCTACACGCTTCCTGAGTATGGCAGCATCAGCTCGTCCATCGTGCGCGAGTTGATAAGCCTCGGACGCGACGTGACCGACCTGCTTCCGCCGGGCTACACTTTTGAGATTTAGACAACAATATAACTGACTGCGAAAATGAAAAAAATGAAATATTTAGCCGCCGCTGTGATATGCGCCGCGGCGACTTTTGGTATATCCGCGCAATACTCGCGCAGCAACTCCGCTTCGCGGCAACAACAGAAACTGCTTATGGTGGAAAACATCGTAAACAATCTCTATGTTGACAATGTAGACGAGGAAAAGATTGTTGAAAACGCCGTGCGGGGAATTCTTGAGAATCTCGACCCACATTCGTCATACAGCACCAAAGAGGAGACCACATCGTCGCAGGAAACGATGCAGGGCAGCTTCAGCGGCATCGGAATCCAGTTCAACATGCAGAAAGACACGCTCTACGTTGTGCAGACCATTGCCGGCGGTCCGTCGGAAAAGGTTGGCATACTGCCTGGCGACCGTTTCATCGCCGTCGACGACTCCATCATCGCCGGACGCAAGCTGAAGAACACCGACATTATGAAGCGCCTTCGTGGTCCAAAAGGCACGAAGGTGAACATCAAGGTGAAACGCGGAAGCAATGCCGAGCTGCTCGAATTCAGAATCACGCGCGACGACATCCCGCTGAACAGCATCGACGCCGTGTATATGGCAGACGGGAAGACCGGCTATATCCGCCTGTCGCGATTTGCCGCCACATCATACAAAGAGTTTAAAGACGCCATCACAAAACTCAAGAAACAAGGCATGCAGCAATTGATTCTTGACCTCACCGACAATGGCGGCGGATATATGCAGATTGCCGCACAAATAGCCAACGAGATGCTCAACCGCGGCAACCTTATAGTCTACACCCAGGGACGCAAAAGTCCGCGACAGAACCTTAACGCCGACGGCTCGGGTACATTCCGGACACAGAAGGTTGTTGTGATGATCAATCAGTTTTCAGCGTCGGCAAGCGAAATTCTCTCAGGAGCCGTTCAGGACTGGGACCGCGGTGTGGTCGTAGGCCGCCGTTCTTTCGGCAAAGGCCTTGTGCAACGCGAGTTTCTGCTGCCTGACTCTTCATCGTTCCGCCTCACAATCGCACGCTATTACACCCCTTCGGGACGCAACATCCAGAAGCCGTATGTCAAAGGCGACCGCGAGGACTACGACAAGGACATCATCGACCGCTACAACCACGGCGAGCTGCAAAGCGCTGACAGCATCCATTTCGCCGACTCGCTGAAACATACCACCCTGCGCCTGCACCGCACCGTCTATGGCGGAGGCGGTATCATGCCCGATGTGTTTGTGCCGCTCGACACCACACAATACACCGACTATCACCGTCGTCTTGTAGCCAAAGGCATAATTCCACAGTTCGCACTACGATATGTGGACAAGAACCGCGCCGATTTGAAAGCCCAGTATCCCGACGCGCAGAAATTCATCAAGGAGTTCACGGTGACCGACGAGATGCTCAACAATCTTGTTGACTCCGGCAAAGCAGAGAAGGTGGACTTCGACAAGTCGCAGTTTGCCAAATCAAAGGAGATGCTCCGCACGTTTGTCAAAGCGGCGATAGCCAACGATTTGTTCTCGACTGGCGCGTATTTCCAGATTGTCAACGAGCAGAACGACATCTATAAGGAAGCACTGAGCATCATCAACGATGATGCACGCTACCGCAAAATCATAAGTCCGCGCACAGAGCAGACACCCGAAAAGAAAAAGAAGAAATAGTCACCACACCTACCTGTTGGCAAGATATTTGCTATATGAGAGATGAAATTATAGGTTTACAAAATTATGGAAAGAAAATTCAAGACTACTGCCAAATGCGCCGGATGCGTGAAGGCTATCGGAGAAAAATTGAGCAAGGAACTTGCCGCCGACCAATGGTCGATTGACCTGACGTCGCCCGACAGAGTGCTGACCGTTGCCGCCGATACCCCTTCGGATGCCCGCATCGAGGAACTGGTGCGAGAGGCTGGATTCAAGATTGAAAAACTGTAACGATATGAACAAGTATTTGACTATAGCGTGTGCCGCCGCACTGTCAGCGCTCATGGCTTGTAGCGGAGGCAAAGGAAACGCCGACAAAAGCACCGATTCAACCGCCGCGGCAGAGACTGCCAAAGAGACTGTCCAGGCAGAAGATTCAACGGGAAATCCAAACGCAAGCGTGATGGACCTGACAATCGACGGATTCAACAGCAAAGTGATGGATTTCAGCGGCGATATGCCAAAGTTTTTGGGCGCACGTCCGTGTGTCATCGACTTTTATGCCACATGGTGCGGTCCGTGCCAGCGAATGGCTCCGATGATTGAAATTCTTGCCCAAAAATATGGCGGAAAAGTAGACTTCTATCGCGTCGACGTCGACAAAGAGAAAGAGCTTGCCGGCGATGTGTTCGGCATCGAGGCTATGCCCACGTTTGTGTATATCGACAAGTCTGGAGCCATCAACTCGACAACAGGCGCCATAAACGCCAAAGAAATGATTTCAAACATCGAGAAATTCTGTCTTGACTGATCGGCATGACCGAGGAGCAACTACTACTTGACAAACTTTCCGCCCGCGGCATCAAGCCAACGGCGATGCGCCTCCTGATTTTGCGCACAATGATGCATACAAGTCAGGCAGTGTCGCTGCTCGACCTTGTGGATATGCTGGAAACGGCCGACAAGTCCACGGTGTCGCGCACGTTGTCGCTGTTTCTATCCCACCATCTTGTGCACAGCATCGACGATGGCAGCGGCGCGCTGAAATATGCAGTTTGCAGCAACACCTGCACGTGTGAGGTAGAGGATCTGCATGTGCATTTCTATTGCACACAGTGCCATCGCACGCTTTGTCTGCGCGGACTGCCAGTACCGCTCGTGCATCTGCCCGACGGTTTCACGCTCGAAAGCGTCAACTACGTGATGAAAGGCGTCTGCTCCGACTGCCGGAGAAAGCATAATTAGTATTTTCCGCTGCGGATGCGGTAGATTGTCTCCTTTGTCAGATTGAGGAAGGAAGCGAGCTGTGTGACCGTCACAAGGTCGAGGATGTTGGGATAGCGCTCCAATGCCCACTGGTAGCGTTCACGCGCGGGTTTGTGAAGCATCACCATCTGTTCCTCAAGAAAGTCGGCATAGCTCGACAGTCCAAGGCTGATGTATTTAAACACCTCACCCTGCCGGCTTTTGTCGAGAAGATTGAGGTCGGGCAGCGGCACATAGCACACATCAGACGGCTCCATAAATTTGATGATGATATGATGGTGTCCGGAACGGATAATCGTTTCCGGACGGATAAGAAAATGCGATGCAAAGGTAAAGGCGAAATTGTGCTCGCGCCCGCGCTCGATATAATATGTGCGTGCCGAGCCTCTGATGAGGAAAATCATATTTTTCAACAATTCGTTTTGCCCTTCGACAATCTCTCCTTTCTTGAAATGCACAAATTTCAAACTTTTGATGAGTTTTGCCTCTTCCTCTGTTGAGAGACTCATTTTGTGGCGCAAATCGTTGAGAAACGACAATTGGTCGCCGTAGACAATATCATTTTCTGCCATTGAGCATTTCCTCCACTTTTTGCCGTACATCGGTCATAAGCCACAACGGTGTCGACGTGGCGCCGCAGATGCCTATGGTCTCGGAGTTGTCAAGCCATGCAGGGTCGATATCGTCGGGGGTGTAGATCATATGAGTGTTGGCATTCACATTGCGGCATTCGTTATAGAGAATCATCCCGTTGCTGCTCTTGCGGCCGCTCACAAAAAGCACAAGACTGTGTTCCTGGGCGAATTGGCGCATCCGCGGCATGCGGTTTGCCACCTGACGGCATATCGTGTCGTGACATTCGAACCGCCCTGAAGGCTTGCGCCTGGCTATCTCCTGCTCAATCTGGCGCAGCCCGTCGAGCGACTTGGTGGTCTGCGAATAAAGTACCACATCGCGGCTGAAATCTATTTTATCGATATTGTCGACACCCTCCACAACAATCGCCTCCCCGTCGGTCTGTCCGACGAGTCCGTTTACCTCTGCATGCCCCACCTTGCCGTAAATCACGATTTGCGGACGCTCTTTTTCCTCGAAAGAACGGCGGATGCGTTTCTGAAGCATCAGCACCACCGGACAGGTGGCGTCGATTATCTCAATGCCGTTCTCACGGGCGATGCGATATGTTTCAGGCGGCTCGCCATGGGCGCGCAGCAACACCTTCACTCCGTGCAGACGGCGCAGGTCGTCGTGCGTGATGGTCACCAGCCCCTTGCTCTGCAACCGTTCCACCTCGTTAGAGTTATGCACAATGTCGCCCAGGCAGTAAAGGCTTCCGCTTTTCGCCAGCTCCTCCTCCGCCTTTCGGATTGCCGTCACCACTCCTGGACAGAACCCCGAATTCTTATCGATTTCAACCTTTGCCATCAACTATTCGGCACTTGACAGTTTATTGTAAAGACCGAGCAGCCATTTGTCCTGCTCGGCGATTGTCATGTTGCTGTTGTCGAGCACCACTGCGTCGTCGGCCTTGCGCAGCGGACTCTCGGCACGCGTGGTGTCGATACGGTCGCGCTCACACACGTTGGCAAGCACCTCCTCATAGGTCACACTGTCGCCTTTGGCGTGCAACTCATCGTAACGGCGGCGGGCACGCGTCTCAGGCGATGCGTCGACATACACCTTCATCTCGGCGTCGGGAAACACCACCGTGCCTATGTCGCGGCCGTCCATAACGATGCCTTTCTGTTTGCCCATGGCTTGCTGCTGCTTGACAAGAGCGCGGCGCACACTGCCTACTGCGGCAACGATGCTCACCTTTGACGACACCTCCATACGGCGTATCTCCTGCTCCACCACTTCTCCATTGAGCATTGTCTGCGTTTTTCCGTCGGCATCAACTCCAAACGTGATATTGATGTCGGGCAACGCTGCTTCCAGACGTTCGGTGTCGAGGCGGTCGCCGTCAAACAAGCCGTTGCGCAAGCAGTAAAGCGTCACGGCACGGTACATCGCACCAGTGTCGATATAGGCATAACCTATTGTTTTTGCAAGTTTCTTTGCCATTGTGCTTTTGCCCGACGAGGAAAAGCCGTCGATGGCTATTGTAATGAGTCGCTTATTGTCCATATTGTATGTGTGGTTAAAATTCGTAGATGTTTGTCGACAGGTTGACCATAAAAGTAAAACCTCCCGTGTGGGGCTGCGCCATCGCCACGCCAACACGGAATTTCGACGATTTCAATCCGGCACCCATTGAGAATCCCGAAATGAAATTGCGCGCGAAGGTAGCCATGTCTGTCTTCGTCTTATGATTGTAGCCAAGAGCCACATAAAATTTGTCACTCGGGGCATAGTCAAGTCCGAAAATCAAATGCCGGAACAGATTGCTCATAAATTTATCCTCTTTCACAAGCTCCGAATGCGTGTCGTTGCTGTCCTTGAGCTTATAGTACGGCAGATGCCATTTTGTCAAGCAATGGGCTGTTATCGACACACGGAACGGACCGCCTTTGAGCGACTGCGAGTAGCCCAGCTGCACATCCCACGGCAAACGGTCGTAATGATCCTCGAAACGCTTCACCTGACCGCCAAGATTCTTCACAACCGCCGACAGAGAAAGATCCTTGTCGGGATTGTAATAATTTATACCCAAGTCGGCAGCAATGGCAAACGCATTATACTGCTCATAGTTTGAATACAGAAACTTCATGTTTATACCGCCCCGCAGGCGGTCGTTGAAATCGTGGGAATACATCCCGCTGAACGCAATGTCGCTCACATTGAACGACCCCGTTTCAGCACCCGTCTGATCCATCCCCCGCATCGAGCCATAGCCGAAATACGTTATTCCCGCCGACCAAGCGGCATGCTCTCCAGCCTCCTTTGCAAAACGCGCCGACATAAAGTTGCTGCTCCCGAGATAGCGCATATAGCCGACACCGGCCTGCATATCCACCTCCGGACCAAGCAAAGCCGGATTCTGCTCATAGAGATTAATATCGTCATCGACAACGCTGATATTGACACCGCCAAGCGCATATGCGTGCGACGACGTTGGGATGTTGAGATAATTGTAGGCAGTGCCGTCCTGCGCCCTGGCTGTCCAGAACGTGGTCATAACCGCCGTCACAATATATATGATTTTCCTTATGCTCATAAACATTCAGGCAGGAATGCATCTCCCGCTTAAAGAATAACGGCAAGAAGGCAACAATAGTATATCCTCCCACCAAAAATAAAGCGTAAGCCACAAATTACATCCCTGCCAAAAACTTACGCGACATTGTCAAAAAAACAATGTGTTGCTGGAATGCATAATCAAGTCAATGTCTATATTCTTTCCTATAATACGCATCGCCTGCATCATGTCAGTCGACACCGGAACCACAAGGATACTATCGTCATTATCATAAGCAGACTGCGCTTCGGTCAAGTCTGCACGGATATTGTCATACTCCTTCAAAGGCAAATCTGCAAGAAAGACAGACCGCTGAACGCGAGTGCACCCCTTGCGCTGCAGATACTTCACAATCAGACGACGCACCTTGTCACTCTCAATGTCGTACATCACAAAAAACAACATATTTCCAGCCTTTCGTTTAGCCTTATCAACAACTCCCAGCACGCTGCGGACCCGCGTCATTATGTCATGGAAAGCGGCATCTCCATCAGGCACAGTCTTTTTCACAACACAAGCACTGCGCATTCCAACGTTTTTCAATGCTTCCGCCCTGTCTTTAAGCGACAGCGGATGTCGACGTTTGCGCGGCATTTCCTTGCTCTAATTTTCCTGCAGATAAACCTCTATCATCTGCGCCACCAACTCGTTCAACTCATCCGACGTACCGCCGCGCGGAGATTTGACCACTCGGAATCCCTTATGACCATAAAACAAATTCACCTCTGCCTGGCGCAGACCAAGCCTACAACGTATTTTCTTGGCATACTGGATATTGCCAATCTCATAAACTTCCACTCCCATCTTTTCTATATACGCTTTCAACCCGTCAATCATATCATCAAGTATCGACGGCACAAAAGCCGGTGGTCTGCAAGCCTCCACCTTTGCCACCTTTGCCACTTTCGGATTGAGCAGCTTCCGAATTTTGGCAAGCGCGTCGCCGTCAGGGTCATGTTGTGGTCTTTCTTCTCCAGCCTTCCGCATCTCAACATCGTGTTCGTACTTGATGTCAAACAACTGCTGCGGATTGTCTGACGGCAGCACCGCATGGACATCCACGGATTCGCTGTCCTCCCGCAACATTGCAAATTCATCAGCACTCAAAAAGCAAGCTCTGCTCACATCACACGTGCGCGTATCGACCACCTGTTCAAGCCCATACTGCAACGAGAACCGTCGGGCAAACTCCTTGTAGAACAAACTGTAGACACCCGGATCATAGCACCGCTCAGACAATCTGAAAAACAATTTCAGCCCATCCATTCCCGGCGACACAAACGACAATGCCACCCTGGAGTCAGCTTCCAACTTGCGGCGGAGGTTTTCCACATCCATCTGCTTATCAGCCATATGGTCTATATCAAGACAAAAATACTCCGTATAGGCGAAGCAGTCCGTGCGCCGCTGCGACGGATTGAATATTCCACAGACGGCATAAGGCAACCTGCGCTTCAACAACGAGTATTGCTTACTGTCGACACTGCGCACAATCCGCAGTTGACGCACATAAGACGCCAACTGGACATCAGGATGAGCCACAAGCTCATAAAGTTGCCGAAGGTCGATGCGCTGCAACACTTCGGTCGCCGATGTAATGTTAGTCCCTAATGATATCATTGTTTAAAGGTATTGTTTGAATTTCTGAGCCAAACGCTGACAATAAAGCATAATATGCACAGCCCGAGAACGGGCAATGCCTCCAATATCGACAACTTCATCCAAATAATCGTTGACCGATTGTATCAACACTCGCCTCCCAAGAATCTCCAGCCAACAAGATCCGTCAGCCTGCACAGAGTATAGGTCGTCGGTCACAACACGCTGGCACACCAAGTGGGCCACGACAAAGTCAATCCAAATGCGATAGCGTTCAATAACATCGTAGACAAGTACCGGACGATTGTAATTGTCTCGATGAAGGACGCCCACATAAGGGTCGATTCCTGTCTTTATCAATTCTCCTTCAATCCGTCCATAAAGAATGCCATAGCCATAATTCAGCAAAGCGTTGACCGGATCAAGCGCGGGATGCTGCGACCGGCAGGAAAAGCGGAAATCTTCCGGAAGAAATGCGCTATAGGCATCGAAATATGCCTTAGACGCCGCCCCCTCCCAGCCACGCAACTGAGGCGCGCACTCCACCACAGAATAGCCGTCGGCAGCCTCCACCTTTTCTCTGAATCGGTCCAATCGATAGATTACACGGTCACGCATCAGCAACGCTTCCCTGTCGCCACCATCCATCATCAGAAGCAATGCCTGCTGATTTGAAATCTTCTCCGAAACAATCTGTTTTATCCACTGCAAGGCCGCTCTATCTGCAAGAAATTTGATTTGTCCCTTACGTATTGTGGAGATAGAGCCGTAACGCGGACTCCAGACTCGCCCCTCAGGCATGCCGCCTCTATCCATAAACAGCACATCTATTTCATGCTCTATTGCAAGCAGCACAGCATCGCTCGTCACCTGCACTCCCCGCCCTATCTGAATTGACGTAACGCCGTCGACAGGCACACGCTGACGGCCTTTCTTGTTTGAAACAACAAAGGCTTCATTGTCGCGGTTAAGCGATGTGCCAAACGTGTTAAGCACAAGCTCCATAATCACACCTTTCTATCTTTTTCCATAAAACACACCTTTCAATGGCAGAGAAAAAACAAGTTTATTCGTGCCATAAAACATCTTATCCCGACTCCTCCTTTTTTCTGCCAGCCATGTCACCTTTATCAACCCTTATTCTAATGGAATATAGTCTGCGACAAAAAGGTCGTGAGTATGAGAGAATTGTTAAATATGTGTCTTAATCCTTATTCTAATGGAATATAGTCTGCGACATAGCTAAAGAAGATAAAAAACTATTGGAGTTTTAGTCTTAATCCTTATTCTAATGGAATATAGTCTGCGACTTTAATTATGAAAAATTCAATCATTAATCAATTTTTTGGTCTTAATCCTTATTCTAATGGAATATAGTCTGCGACTTAGCAAAAGCAGACGTTGTTTATGATGCAGATTAGTCTTAATCCTTATTCTAATGGAATATAGTCTGCGACCCAATGGTCAGTTATGTGAAGGGTGAGCCTACTCCAGAGTCTTAATCCTTATTCTAATGGAATATAGTCTGCGACTGGAACTTGTTGGAGATAAGACCCTAATTTGTCATGTCTTAATCCTTATTCTAATGGAATATAGTCTGCGACAGCACTAAGGCAGTAGGTGATACCATTGACCTAAGGTCTTAATCCTTATTCTAATGGAATATAGTCTGCGACATGGAAAAAAGAAACATAACAATTACTATTAAAAAAGTCTTAATCCTTATTCTAATGGAATATAGTCTGCGACCAGTGAATGCCATTATTATGCCGAAAAAAATATAATGTCTTAATCCTTATTCTAATGGAATATAGTCTGCGACGGTATATTGCTTTTTGTAATGGTGCAGATATACAGTCTTAATCCTTATTCTAATGGAATATAGTCTGCGACGGCTTTAACTTCGTAACTCTCAGCAAGAACATCGTTGGTCTTAATCCTTATTCTAATGGAATATAGTCTGCGACAGCAAAATTTATAAGTCACAGATATGCAGACTACTAAGACATAAAATCCAACATTCTTTACCTTTTTTAGCAAAGGAAATGTACCAAATTTTCCCAAAGGTAAGAATATTTATCGGATTTTCAAACCGTTCTCCATCCTTTTTCTAAATGCTAATATAATGAGCAGTCACCACCCCGAAGTCATTCATACAAGTTGTATGCACATCCATATTCAAGAGAAATATTCTCGAAAGCCTCCGAACTCAAAAGTAGACTGACGCGTATTTCCATCCACTTGCACGACCTTGCGTTTCGAACATGATGCAATACACCGAATGCCACGGCTCTGCAACCGTTTAATCAGCGCAAAACAAAACACCATCTCACCCATAATGTGCACCGTCACCTCAGCGGTGGCAACATGTTCCAAAATCAGGTGCTCGTATCTGTCAACGACCTTCTCCAACTGCTCTTTCTCCATATCAGGACACACTTGAGGAAATGCCAAATCTTCACATCTCCCGTAAGCTTCCGCTTCCTTGCGCTGATTCTGCGGCCACGTTGCGTATGGATGATTTGATAAGTTGATGAGCAGTTTCGGCAGTTCTTCGACAACGGCGTCAAAATATTTGGCTGTAAATCCCTTCAAGTCTTTAACAATCTCATCGCTACCCTGCACTTTATCACCAAAACCCGCATGGTTGAGCGTGTTGCGTTTTCCAGTAAGGTTGTTGTAATTTTTCCGTATCCTAACTATGCCGTCCATTGCGAACAACTTTCGCGAAAGATTCTTGTCAAGCAACAAATCTCTCTTCCACATTGATTCATCCGTCATAACTTCCTTATCAACAGCCAACACCGCGCTCACCACATCACGCAGCTGTCTCTGTGCGGTCCGTTCTTCGTCTCCAGTCAAAGGATTCTCGATTCTCTCACAAGCCAGTGTCACCAAGCCTTCCTGACAAAGAGTAAACGCCTGCTGCACCATTGCATAATCCTCGCACCATTTTACCACGCCACGCAAGTTTTGGAAACGTTTACCCTCCTCAAATGGCTCCAACTTTTTCTGAACGCTGCGCAACAATTCCTTGACAGGCTTAATTGCCTTGTCAGAAGCCATAATCGCAGCCAGCGATTTTTTTGCAGATGCCACAGTTTTTCCATTCATCAATTCTCTGCCACGACATGTTGCCACATCCTGCTCAAAGCGTTTCAACTGCTTGGCTAAATTGTCGAAATCAGCCCCTTTAAAGCTAAACAGCAATTTTGACACCCGTCCATATTCCCCAAAGTCGGCAGCGGCCTGCGTGTAGTCCAGCAATGTCACAAGCGGCATAAGGTCGGCAATCGGCGCCACATCGGAGTTGCCGCCGCGAGCCTCATAATTGCCATACGTCACCGATTTTATCGTAACCTTTTTAAGATGCCGCGCATACTGTCCGAGCACGAGTACGAGCATCGGCAAATAGCGGAACGCATGCGTAAGATCAAAATACAGCAGGTCATTGTTCTCCAGTTTATCATAAATTCTGCCAAACACGTTCCACATCTCCTGCTCGTTTTTTCCCTCGGGAATGTCGACCGCCTCTACTTTTGCAGCCAAATTCATATTGTCAAGCACACACTTAAGCCCCACATACTCCACTTCGGGCATTCCGTTAAATTTAGCTCTTTTGCCGTTGAAATTCCAATTCTGTTTTTTCGATGCCTCGGTAGTAAAAATCAGAATGCGGTCATTTTCTGTCCATTCCTCCGCCTTCAACCATTCAAGCGTTGCCTGCTGAATGAACCTTGTCGGCTTCGATCCTTCATATCTGCATACCTCATAAAACCCGGTGCCAAGCACCGATACAAATATTTTTCTCGGCTTTCCCATCTTCTTTATTTTTTATTGATTTCAAACAATGCCTTGTCAAGCATTCCGTAAAGTTTCCGCACGTCTGCACTGTGCCAATATCTATCAACTTTTTGAATCAAAGCAAAATGCATAATGCCATTTTGCTCACATTTTTCAATTGGCTTGTCATCCATTGGCATATTAGACACAAACAACGCCTTACTTGCCATTCCGCCATAATTCTTCACAGCCGCGCTGAATTTGTCAATGTTAGTGTTGTCGCAGATACGCGTCTTGCATTCAACGAAGAGCAATTTATCCCCTGTGTTTACAATGATGTCTATCTCGTTTTTAGGCAAATTATTTTTATATGGGAATTCAACGTTCATCCACACTTCCTTCGCCTTGTCCCATTTTGAAAGAATTTCCGCGACATTCAATTCAAACCAATGATATTTGAAAAACAAATCAGCGGCATGTT
>OGYL01000467.1_pt1 | contig 31949 bp, 28 predicted proteins | sample 1576541 | NCBI WGS metagenome assembly OGYL01 (sample SAMEA3541551, study PRJEB24748) | human gut metagenome | biome: human gut; feature: human-associated habitat; material: faeces | place: China | collected 2012 | reverse complement strand
CGGCCGACACGGCGGAGCTCTGGAAGATCCGCCAGCAGGTCGGCATGGTCTTCCAGAACCCCGACAACCAGCTCATCGCGGCGGTCGTCGAGGACGATGTAGCCTTCGGGCCCGAGAACCTCGGCATGGCGCCCGACGCCATCCGCGAGAGCGTGCATCAGGCGCTCGAGGCCGTCAATATGACCCGCTTCCGCACCTTTGCGCCGCACCTGCTGTCGGGCGGCCAGAAACAGCGCGTGGCCATCGCCGGGGCACTCGCCATGAAGACGCGCTGCCTCGTGCTCGACGAGCCGACGGCCATGCTCGATCCGCAGGGCCGCGCGGAGGTCATGGCGACCGTCGAGCGCCTGCACGAGGAGCAGGGCATCACCATCGTGCTGATCACGCACTTCATGGAAGAGGCAGCGCTCGCCGACCGCGTCATCGTCATGGCGGATGGCCATGTCACGATGGACGGCACGCCGCGCGAGGTCTTCTGCGAGGCCGCGAAGCTCAAGAAGCTCGGCCTCGACGTGCCGCTTGCGACGGAGCTCGGCTGTGAACTGCGCGCGAGCGGCCTCGCCTTGCCGAAGGACATCCTGACCGATGAAGAGCTTGTCGCGGCGCTCACAGCTGCCGCAAGAGAGGAGCGTGTCTGATTTGTCCATTGTCCTAGAACACGTCGCCTACACCTATATGCCCGGCACGCCGTTCGAGCAGCAGGCGCTCAAGGATGTCTCGGCCACCATTGAGCAGGGCTCCCTGACGGCCATCGCGGGCCATACGGGCTCGGGCAAGTCGACGCTCTTGCAGCAGTTCAACGGCCTCCTGCAGCCGACGGCGGGCCGCGTGCTCGTCGACGGCGTTGACATCAACCCGAAGGCCAAGAAAGAGCGCGCGGCCGCGCGCGCTGTGCGCCTCAAGGTCGGCATGGTCTTCCAGTACGCTGAGCAGCAGCTCTTCGAGGAGACCGTCGCGAAGGACATCGCCTTCGGCCCGAAGAACCTCGGTCTCTCCGACGAGGAGACGGCCGCGCGCGTCAAAGAGGCCATGCGGCTCGTCCACCTCGATTACGAGACGTATGCGAAGCGTTCGCCGTTTGCGCTGTCGGGCGGCCAGATGCGCCGCGTCGCCATCGCGGGCGTGCTCGCCCTGCAGCCAGAGTACCTCGTGCTCGACGAGCCCGTCGCCGGCCTCGACCCGCGCGGCCGCGAGGAACTCATCGCGACCATCCGCCACCTGCACGAGAAGGAGCACGTCACGATCGTGCTCGTCTCCCACAATATGGACGACATCGCGCGGCTGGCCGATCACGTGCTCATCATGAGCCACGGCCAGCTCGTCTGCGATGCCGCGCCGCGCGAGGCTTTTAAGCAGCGTGACATGCTCAAAGAAGCTGGCCTCAAAGTGCCGCACACCATGGCCCTGATGCAGCAGCTGCGCGCCAAAGGACTCGCCGTGCGTACGGACTGCCTGACCATCGCAGAGGCCAAGAAAGAGATACTCAGAGTCATGAAGGGGAGAGGAGGCAGCCACAATGCTCAGTGATATCACGATCGGGCAGTACTTCCCGGGCAGTTCCATCCTGCACCGGCTCGACCCGCGCACGAAGGTCGTGCTGCTCTTCTTCTACCTCGTCCTGATCTTCCTCTGCAAGAGTGCCATCTCGTACGCCATCGTGACGGTGCTGACCGTCACCTTGATGCTGCTCTCGAAAGTGCCCATGCGCATGATGCTGCGCTCACTCAAACCGCTCTGGTGGATCATCCTCTTCACCTTCGTCATCCATGTCTTCAGCACACCGGGCGAGGAGTTATGTAAGCTCGCTTTCTTGAGTGTTACATGGGAAGGTATCGTCGAGGGCTTCTACATCTGCCTGCGGCTCGTGCTGCTCATCCTCTTGTCATCGCTATTGACGTTCACGACGAGTCCTTTGAAGCTCACCGATGCGATGGAGGCGCTGCTCGCACCCGGCAAGCGCATCGGCATCCCGGCGCATGAGCTCGCGATGATGATGACGATCGCCCTGCGCTTCGTGCCGACCCTCATCCAGGAGACGGACCGCATCATGAAGGCGCAGCAGTCGCGCGGCGCCGACTTCACGGACGGCAGCATCATGAAGCGCCTGCGCGCCTTCGTGCCCGTGCTCGTGCCGCTGTTCCTCTCCGCCTTCCGCCGCGCCGACGACCTCGCGATGGCCATGGAGGCGCGCTGCTACCGCGGCGGCGAGGGCCGGACGCAGATGAAAGCCCTGCGCGTCACGAGCATCGACTACGTCGCCTGGGGCTTCAGCGCCGTGTTGATTGCAGCCGTGCTGGCTCTGCGCTGATCGGCAGATTCGGTTCGTTTGTTCGCATAGATTCGCATAGAATAGAAAGGATTTCTTTCAGAGATGAAGCGAGAACACAAAGCGGAGATGAAGGCGCGCGCGCGCAACATCGTCCTCAAGGTCGCCTACGACGGCACGGCCTACCACGGCTTCCAGCGCCAGACGCCGCCGATCGTCGCCGTGCAGAATATATTAGAAGAGAAATTGCAGACAATCTTCGGCGACACCATCGAGCTCGCGGCGGCCGGCCGCACAGATGCCGGCGTCCATGCCTACGGCCAGGTCGTCAACTTCTTCACGGACGGCCGCATCCCCGTGGACCGCATCGCGCGCGCGGCCAACAGCCTCTTGCCCGATGACATCGTCGTGCGGGCGGCGGGGGAGGCTGACACAGACTTCAGCGCGCGCCACAGCGCGAAGAGCAAGACGTACGTCTACCGCATCCAGCAGGGCGAGGTGCCCGACCCGATGACGGCGCGCTACGCCTGGTACATCCGGCGGCCGCTCGACGTCGCCGCCATGCGCGAAGCCCTCGGAGCCATCCTCGGCACGCACGACTTCTCCGCCTTCCGCGCGAGCGGCGGCGCGCCGATGAGCCCCGTGCGCACGATGTACGAGGCGACGATCGAGCGGGCAGCCGGCCAGCAGCTCATCTGCCGCATCCACGGCAGTGGCTTTCTCTACCACATGGTCCGCAACATCATCGGCACCCTCGCAAACGTCGGCCTCGGTGTCCTGACGCCGGCGCGCTTCGGCGAGATTCTCGAGGGCCGCGACCGCACAAAGGCCTCGGCGACCGCGCCGGCCTGCGGGCTCTACCTCGAACACGTCGACTACGGCGAAGCCTTTCATTTTTAAGTATATCCACATGTTGAGCGCCGCTCTGTTCGCCCTTGCATCAACTCTTGAACGCTTTGGGGAACGGCAGCGGCGCTCTCTGCCTGTGACGTCTAGACTTGCGGATGACTCGCAGATGGGTTAGAATAAAATGTGACCCTCTAAAAGGTCAATAGGTAACTGGATTTCATCCCGTTTCCAGAATCAGTCCAAATCAATCCATGACACTAGGTGGTGTGAATATGAAATCAATTTTGAACGTAGGGATTGATGTCGGTTCGACGACGATCAAGCTCGTCGTTCTCGACCATGAGAAGCATATCCTCTACAAGAACTATGCACGTCATTTCTCCGAGATCGGCAACGCCCTGCAGGAGAATCTGACGCATCTGAAATCCATCGTCGGTGAGAAGAAGTTCTCGTTTGCCCTGACGGGCTCGGCCGGCATGGGTATCGCCCAGCGCATCGGCCTGCCGTTCGTGCAGGAGGTCATCGCCTGTGCCGCAGCCGTCAAGGAGCTCATCCCGCAGACGGACACCGTCGTCGAGCTCGGCGGCGAGGACGCGAAGATCACGTATTTCGGCGACGCGCCGGAGCAGCGCATGAACGGCGTCTGCGCGGGCGGCACGGGCTCGTTCATCGACCACATGGCCTCGCTCCTCTCGACCGATGCCAAGGGCCTCGATGACCTCGCGGCCAAGGGCAAGCAGATCTACACGATCGCTTCGCGCTGCGGCGTCTTTGCCAAGACCGATATCCAGGCCCTGATGAACGATGGCGCCGAGAAGGCCGACATCGCTCTGTCGATTTTTCAGGCTGTCGTCAACCAGACCATCGGCAACCTCGCGCAGGGCCGTCCGATAAGTGGCCACGTCGCCTTCCTCGGCGGTCCGCTGCACTTCCTGCCGAAGCTGCGCAAGCGCTTCATCGAGACGCTGGAGCTCGATGACGAGCACGTCGTCAAGGTCGACTACGGCAACTACTTCGTCGCCATGGGCGCGGCACTCTCCGACGAGGCGGAGGTCATCGACGTCGATCGCCTCGAGCAGAGCATCGCGAAGGCACGCGAAGCCGCGGCGAAAGAGACGCGCAAAGCCGACTTCACGCTGTTTGAAGACCGCGCCGACTACGAGGCCTTCAAGGCCCGCCACGACAAGGACAAGGTCAAGCGCGGCGACCTTAGCTCGTACCGCGGCCCCGTCTACATCGGCATCGACGCCGGCTCCACGACGACGAAGATCACGGCCATCGGCAAGGACAAGGAGATCCTCTACACCTCGTACGGCAGCAACCAGGGCTCGCCCCTCAAAACCGTCGTCAAGGAGATGAAGGGGCTCTACGCGGCCCTGCCAGAGGGCGCAACCATCGCGGGCTCGATGACGACGGGCTACGGCGAGGCCATCGTCAAGGCTGCACTGCATGCTGACGGCGGCGAGGTCGAGACGTTCGCGCACCTGCGGGCGGCACAGGAATTCTGCCCGGAGGTCACCTTCGTGCTCGACATCGGCGGCCAGGACATGAAGTGCTTCTTCGTCAAGGACGGCAGCATCGGCAACATCACGCTCAACGAGGCGTGCTCGGCCGGCTGCGGCTCCTTCATCCAGAACTTCGCCGAGGGCCTGCACATGACGCCGGCCGAGTTTGCGGCCAAGGCCATCGACTCGAAGGCGCCGGTCGACCTCGGCACGCGCTGCACGGTCTTCATGAACTCGAAGGTCAAGCAGGCGCAGAAAGAGGGCGCCGACGTCGCCGACATCTCGGCCGGCATCGCGTTCTCCGTCATCAAGAATGCGCTCTTCAAGGTCATGCAGCTCAAGGACGTCCGCGAGCTCGGCGACCACATCGTCGTACAGGGCGGCACTTTCTACAACGACGCCGTGCTGCGCTGCATGGAGAAGCTTTTAGACCGTGACGTCATCCGCCCCGATATCGCGGGCCTCATGGGCGCCTACGGTGCGGCCATCCTCGCGCTCGAGGAGGCCGAGAAAGAAGGCAAGCAGCAGTCGAGTCTGCTGACGCCAGCGGAGCTCGACCACTTTGCCGTCGCGACGAGCTCCTACCGCTGCCGCGGCTGCGGCAACAAGTGCCTGATCACGATGCAGAAGTTCCCCGACGGCGGCAAGTACTTCACGGGCAACCGCTGCGAGCGCGGCATCGGCGGGCAGAAGAAGGAGTCCGACACGCCGAACATCTACCAGTACAAGTACGAGCGCCTCTTCCAGTACTACGAGCCGCTCGAGGAGCCCTCGCGCGGCACGATCGGCCTGCCGCGCGTGCTCAACATGTACGAGGACTACCCGTTCTGGTTCACCTTCTTCACGAAGCTCGGCTACCGCGTCGTGCTCTCGGGCAAGTCGAGTGCCAAGATGTACTTCAAGGGCATGGCGACCGTGCCGTCTGACTCGCTCTGCTATCCGGCCAAGCTCGCGCACGGCCACATCATGGACCTCATCGAGAAGGGCGTCACGAAAATCTTCTACCCGTGCGAACCCTACAACATGGTCGACGACAAGCACCCGTCGGAGAACCACTACAACTGCCCAATCGTCGCCTCGTACGCCGAGAACATCCGCGGCAACATGGACATCCTGCGCGAGAAGCACATCGACTTCCTGCAGCCGTTCCTGCCGATCAATGACGAGAAGCGCATGGCCGAGCGACTCTACGAGGAGCTCGGTGCCCATGAGGGCTTGAAGAAAGAGGAGATTGCTGCGGCCGTCGACGAGGCCTACCGCGAGCTCGCGCAGTACCGTCAGGATGTGCGCGATTACGGCGCGAAGATCCTCGAGCGCGTGGAGAAGACGGGCGAGCAGGTCATCATGCTCGTCGGCCGTCCGTACCACATCGACCCGGAGATCAACCACGGCATCCCGGAGATGATCCAGAGCTACCATCTGCCGATCATCTCGGAGGACGCCGTCTACCACATGCCGGTCAAGGCCGCGAAGCTCAAGATCGTCAACCAGTGGAGCTACCACGCGCGCCTCTACCATGCGGCGCAGTTCGTCGCCGAGCACCCGAACTTCACGCTGATCCAGTTCAGCTCGTTCGGCTGCGGCCTCGACGCACTGACGACGGGCCAGGTCAAGGACATCCTCGAGTCGCACAACCGCATCTACACGATGATCAAGCTCGACGAGGTCTCGAACCTCGGCGCCGCGCGCATCCGCCTGCGCTCGCTGATGGCCGCGCTCGCGCGCCGCAAGACCGTGCCGTATCAGGAGGTCAAGCCAATCGAGCGGCCGCACTTCACGGCCGAGTGCAAGAAGACGCACACGATCCTCGCGCCGCAGATGGCCCCAATCCACTTCGAGCTCATCAAGTCGGTCATGCGCGACTACGGCTACAACCTCGTCGTGCCGGAGATGCCAGACAAGGCGGCCATCGATCTCGGCTTGCGCTACGTCAACAACGACATGTGCTACCCGTCGATCGTCGTCATCGGCCAGCTCATCGCCGCACTCAAGTCGGGCGAGTACGACCCCGACCACACGAGCATCGCGATGTTCCAGACCTGCGGCGCCTGCCGCGCGACGAACTACATGAGCGTCCTACGCCAGGCACTCAAGTACGCGGGCTTCCCGCAGGTGCCGGTCTTCGCCGTGCACGGCCTGCCCGAGGAGACGGATTCCTTCCGCCTCACGCGCCCGATGCTCGTCGCCGCCATCAAGGCCGCCATCTTCGGCGATCTCCTGCAGAACGTCAAGAACCGAATGATGCCGTACGAGCTCCAGAAGGGCGAGACCCAGCGCCTCTTCGACAAGTGGATGGCAGCCTGCAAGGACGTATTGAAAGACGGCGGCTACTTCAAGTTCCAGCGCACGGTCAAGCAGATCGTCAAGGAATTCGACAACATCCCAATCGACGAAACCCTCTGGAAGCCGAAAGTCGGCATCGTCGGCGAGATCCTCGCGAAGTACCATCCGGTCGCGAACAACCACATCGAGAAAGTCCTGATGGAGGAGGGCGCGGAGGTCGTCATGCCGGACTTCGTCGACTTCTTCCTCTACTCGGCCTACGACCCGATCGTCAAGCACCGCCTGCTCGACGGCAAGAAGAGGAACAGCTTCTTCGGACGCATGTTCATCAACATCATCAACTTCTACCGCGCGCCGATGCGCAAGGCACTCAAGAACAGCCGCCACTTCCTCGCGCCGCACAAGATCGACGAAACCGCTAAGCTCGCCTCGCGCCATGTCAGCCTCGGCAACATGGCCGGCGAAGGCTGGTTCCTGACCGGCGAGATGGTCAAGCTCATCGACGAAGGCGTGCCCAACGTCATCTGCCTCCAGCCGTTCGGCTGCCTGCCGAACCACATCACCGGCAAAGGCGTCATGCACGAACTGCGCGAGAGCTACGCAGGTGCCAACCTCACCGCCATCGACTGCGACGCCGGTTCCTCCGAAGTCAACCAGCTCAACCGCATCAAGCTCATGCTCGCCGTAGCAAAAGAGCGCGGGCCCAAGCAGGAAAACGAGGCAGAAAAGAGCAGCGAGGGAATGCGAGGGTGATTACCGGTGCTGGATTCGTTGAATTGAGTAGCGGTTGGCAAAGGGTAGGATTACCGGTGCTGGATTCGTTGAAGCGAGGGGCGTTTGGCAAAGGGCCGGGGTGGTATGTCCCGGCTTCGTCGCTCCGTTAAATGGGGCCCATGCCGATGCATGCTTCTAAGCCACTTCGCCGCCTGCCGCGGCGCCTTACACGGCGATAGAGGCTGCCACCTTGTGGGCCCCATCCCTGCGGGCAATCACTGCGCTCCTGCAGGCGGTACACACCACCCCGGCCTCAGATCAGTCCATTTTTTAGAGTCCGCTCTAGTTCCATTTTGCAGATGGAGTAGGGCGGGCTCTTTTTGATTGCCAGTGCTGAATTCGAGGAATCGAGAGAGGATGGCAAAGGGCCGGGGGGACATGTTTCGGCTTCGTCGCTCTGCTAAAATGGCCCCTATGGCGCAGCTCGCATCATAGGGGCTTCGCCGCCTGCCGCGGCGTTCTCACATTGTGATTTGAGGCTCATGGGGGGAGTAGGGGCCATCCCTGCGGGCAGCCGCGCCGCTCCTGCAGGCGAAACATGTCCCCCCGACCTCAGTTCAGTCCGTTTTTCTTCTTCTCTCCGTCAGGTTCCTTGCCTCGTTTGTCGACTGAGCGGCATTCGCACTCGCTTGCAGAACGTAACTGAGGGAAGGGGCATGTATTTCGCCTGCAGGAGCGAGAGCGATAGCCCGCAGGGCTGAGCCCTACCGCTATGTTGCCTCAGAAGGCGATGTCAGAACGCCGCGGCAGGCGGCGAACTCACATCAATGGCAATCCGTGGCATAGGGCTCATTTAGCGACAGCGACGAAGCCGAAATACATGCCACCTCCCTACGATACGAATTCAAACTCAATGCCACGAACTATTGCTCGTCTATCCGCAAGGACACCTGACCCATTTCTTGACATTTTTTCCATCTGCCGCTATGATGGAAGTATAAAAATCCTATCTATCTGTTTGTGACGGGAGACGATAACAAATGAAAGAGTACAAGCCGTTCAAATCCGGAAAAGTTCGTGAGGTCTACGATGCAGGCGACAGCATCATCATGGTTGCGACGGACCGCATCTCCGCTTTCGACCACATCCTCAAGAACCAGATCACGAAGAAGGGCAAGGTCCTGACGCAGATGTCGAAGTTCTGGTTCGACTTCACGAAGGACATCATTCCGAACCACATGATCTCGGTGGACAACAACGACATGCCGGAATTCTTCCGTCAGCCGCAGTTCCTCGGCAACAGCATGAAGTGCAAGAAGCTCACGATGCTGCCGATGGAGTGCATTGTCCGCGGCTATATCACGGGCAGCGGCTGGGCAAGCTATCAGGAGAACGGCACGGTCTGCGGCATCAAGCTGCCGGAGGGCCTCAAGGAATCCCAGAAACTGCCGGAGCCGATCTTCACGCCGAGCACGAAGGCAGAGCTCGGTGACCACGATGAGAACGTCTCGCTCGAGCAGGGCGCTGCCGTCTTCGAGAAGGAGTTCCCCGGCCACGGCATGGAATACGCAGAGAAACTGCGCGACTACACGATTGCCATCTACAAGAAGTGCGCCGAGTACGCACTCTCGCGCGGCATCATCATCGCCGACACGAAGTTCGAGTTTGGCCTCGATGAGGACGGCAACATCGTCCTCGGCGACGAGGTCCTGACGCCGGACAGCTCCCGCTTCTGGCCGCTCGAGGGCTACGAGGCCGGCAAGCCGCAGCCGTCTTACGACAAGCAGTTCGTCCGCGACTGGCTCAAGGCCAACCCGGACAGCGACTACAAGCTGCCGCAGGACGTCATCGACAAGACGATTGCCAAGTACGTCGAAGCTTACAAGATGATCACGGGCAAGGATCTCGACTGACCCCTGCTCACTCGTTTGCATGCTCCCGGTTCATCCGGGGGCTTTTGCTTTTGCGCAAGGACATCTGTCCTGTTTTCGCCACCACTTAATTATTGCTGTTATCCATCAGTACCGGAAAAATATCTTGTGCCAAAGGAAAATCCATGGGTGCCAACAAGTGAAGCAATAGACATAATGAAAAAATATGCCCAGCTTGTTAAAGACGAATCGTTGGTTAAAGCCCTTGAAAAGTACAGAAACAATCCGGGAAAAAAGCAGGCTAAGAAGATTTCAACTATGCTACACCGAAACAGTCATAAACAAATAATTGACTATATAACAAACCGTTTTATAGAAATTACAGATGAATATCCAAAAAGACATTTCGGAAAAGCAAATGACGAAAAGTATAAGCTAATTATAAATAAAGGGAAAAAGCTCCAGAAACAGTTTGCAGAAAAAAATGTAAAAACGCAGCTTTATATTGAAGAACCTTTTGTGGAATTAAAGGATTCAATAGAATTTAAAGTATATGTTTTGGTGGAAAAGAAGAGTATTTTAAATCAGAAAAATTACTATATTAAACTAACAGACAGTAATGATTTTAGAATGTTATAAAGAGTAAGGAGTTGTTATCAAATAGAAAACAACTCCTTTAGTGATTGATATGAAATGTTGTAATAATCATTTTGCTAGGAATAACCTATTTTTCAACAGGAATAAGTTCCATAAGCTCTTCGTTCCATTCGTATTCAATTTCTTTTGTCATAGTCCTTATCTTCCTTTAATGTTTTTATCTTTTTTATAAAAGTTTTTGTTGATAGTTAAATAATAGTACTTTTTAAGAGAAAGTAATATAAAAATATTATCTGAAAAATATAACAATAGTTCAAAAAAATAAGAATAATGTGCTATAATTTAAGTACAAAATACAACAATAGTCCAATACATATAAAGATAATATCTGAATTTAAAATTTATATTGAATGATACTATTGTGGATTTAACGGATCCAGTTATTTTTCAGAAACCTTTAAGAAAGTGATGGGAGTTACACCGAGACAATATAGAAAAAGGCTGCATGATAATAATTAAAAAGAATAAGAGGGAAAATATGTGAAAAATCATAGTGTATTATTATCAGGACAAATGAAAAATGTATGGTGATAAAACCGCTTAATATAAAAGGCGCAGAAATCGTGAATGTGAATCTGCGCCTCTTTTAATTATTAAATAAAAAAATCTTTTGAAACTTTCTTAATATAAAAATGTTAATTAAGGGTAAATTACAAAATCTAGTGAATATTATTACGTCTCTTTCCGGTCATATCAGAAACAACAAGCTTAAATACTGTTGTAACCTTCATCATAGCAGTGTTGAATTTGAAATCTTCTGCATGATATTGATTCATTAAAATTTTTAAAGCTTCAAATTTATGCTCGTCATCAATAAATTCAATAATGCCATGTCCAATAACACTTTCGTATCCCATTGTGCATGACATACGTTCCTCATATAAAATAAAATTATGGTTGCAGTCCATTTCAAAAGTTGCACGATTATCTTTTCTAATTAAATCAAGTTTAGTACCTTCGGAGGCACAATGGAAATATAATTCAACCTGCTTGCCATCAACAACATTTAATCCAAAATTGAGAGGGACTATGTAAGGATAGTCACCATCATTGAAAGCTAATCTGCAGGCGTCACATTTTTTTATAATTTCGACTATTTCATTAAAATCTGTAATTTCGCGGTCTTTTCTTCTCATATTTTCACCTTTAACCTTTAACCTTTAACCAAGTTAGTATGGTTAATCCTTTCATTGTTATTTAATGTATAATAATTTTTACACATATTTACTGAATTTACAATAAAATATTGGTTGTGAAAACCTTTTGGTTCACTAGTCATATATTACAAAAATTAAAAAGTATTTTATACAAGAATAATATTTAAAAAATATAAAAATAATATACATATAATGTTTAGTTAAAAACAAATAAATTGCATAATTATTAAAATAGATAAATTGGGCAATTAGTAAAACAAATACTGTAATTTGACATTACATTATAATTGAATTAAGATGGAGAAAAGACTGAAAATGAAGGAGACGTATTATGGAAAGAAAGAACGCTTGGAAAACATATAATGATAGTGAAAAAGAACAATTACAGAGTTTGAATTCAGATTATATAGATTTTTTGTCTGAATGCAAAACAGAAAGAGAATGTATTAGCGAAACAGTAAAAAGAGCTAAGGAAAAAGGCTATATTAGTTTAGAAGAAGCTATTGCAAATAATAAGAAATTAAAACAGGGCGATAAGGTTTATGCAGTTTGTATGAACAAGACAATTGCCTTATTTAATATGGGTAAGGAACCATTAGAAAAAGGTATGAATATACTGGGTGCCCATGTTGATTCACCTAGAATGGATGTAAAACAAAATCCTTTATATGAAAGTGAAGGAATGGCTTACCTTGATACACATTATTATGGTGGAATTAAAAAATATCAGTGGGTAACATTACCACTTGCAATCCATGGCGTAATTGTTAAGAAGGACGGCACAACAGTTAATGTAAATATTGGTGAGAAACCGGAGGATCCTGTATTTTGTGTTACAGATTTACTTATTCATCTTGCAGCTAATCAAATGGAAAAGAAAGCAGCAAAAGTTGTTGAAGGAGAAAATCTTGATATTTTAGTTGGAACAATACCTCTTAATGATGAAGAAAAAGAAGCAACTAAAAAAGGTGTTCTTGAAATTCTTAAAGAAATGTATGGCATGGAAGAAGAAGATTTCATGTCTGCAGAGCTTGAAGTTGTACCGGCAGGAAGAGCAAGAGAAATGGGATTTGACAGGAGCATGATTATTTCATATGGTCAGGATGACAGAGTGTGTGCTTACACTTCATTAGTAGCAATGCTTGAAATGGAGAAGGTTGATAAGACTTCATGTTGCCTTTTAGTAGACAAAGAAGAAATCGGTAGTGTTGGTGCTACAGGAATGCAGTCACGCTTCTTTGAAAATACAGTGGCAGAATTATTAAATTTATTTGATGATTACAGTGAAATCAAATTAAAGAGATGTCTTGCTAACAGCAGAATGTTATCCTCAGATGTAAATGCGGCTTTTGATGCTTTGTATGCTGAAGCATTCCAGAAAAACAGTTCTTCATTTATGGGAAAAGGGGTAGTGTTTAACAAGTTTACAGGACGTGGTGGAAAATCTGGATCAAACGATGCAAATGCAGAATATCTGGCAGCATTAAGGAAAATTATGGATGACAATAATGTAAACTATCAGATGGCAGAACTTGGAAAAGTAGATATTGGAGGAGGCGGAACAATCGCATATATCATGGCTTTATATGGAATGGAAGTTATTGATAGTGGTGTTGCAGTGTTAAGTATGCATGCTCCTTGGGAGGTGACAAACAAGGCAGATGTTTATGAAGCATATAAGTGCTACAAGGCATTTTTAAAAGATGCATAATTTTTATATAAATGTTATAGAAATAATAATGTAAAAATAATATAATATTTGCAGATAGACATATTTAGTAAGCATGAGATAGTTAGGTGAATCTGTTTCATGCTTATTTAGAGTAAAAAACTTATATTAAAATTAATAAACTTATTTTAAACTAAAAAACATTTTAAAGAATGGAGAAGTTATGTATAAGAATATTGAAAAAAAACAGGTAATTGATTTGAAAGATTTAGTTGAATATCAGGATGGACAGGTTGTAAGTAAAACGTTAGTTCAGAATGACTATGTAAGTGTAACAATTTTTTCTTTTGACAAAGGCGAGGAAATTTCTACACATGCATCAGGTGGAGATGCAATGGTTACTGTATTAGATGGTACAGGCAAATTCACAATTGGTGGAGATGTCTTTATTTTAAAAACAGGAGATTCTATTGTAATGCCAAAGGATGTACCACATGCAGTGTTTGGAGAAGAAAGATTCAAAATGGAATTAGTTGTTTCATTTTAAATAAATAATACAAAAAGTAACTACAATATGATAGAATGAAAAACGGACTTCAAGGAGAAATAATGGAAAAAAACAAAAGAGAAAATATGTCTAATGTATTTTATTTTCTAGGAAGAATTTTAACAAACAAATTAGTAATTGCGTTAATTATTATTGCAGTTTTAGGGGGCATATCTTTGGGTGTAAAACAGGTTGCTTTTACTGACAATAAAACTACCAAATTAGGATTTGAAGATATAGGAGAATTAGCAACTCAGGAAGCACGATGTACAGAAGTTAATGTAACAGACCAGTCGAAAAAACTTTTTGGAATAAAGATTCCATTTACACAGAGTAAGTACATATATAGTTATGATGTGGTTGTAAAAGCAGGGATTGACTTTAATAAAATTACATGGAGCGTTAAGGATAAAACAATTACTGTAAAAATGCCTGAAAGTAAAATTTTAAGTTGTGAATTAGATATGGACTCATTTAAGGTTTATCATGAAGAAGAAAGTATTTTTACAAAAATAACACTAAAAGATAACAATAAATCTTTTGAAAAATTAAAAGAAACAGCTAGGAAAGATTCACAGGCAAACGGTCTTTTAGACAATGCAGATAAAAATGCAGAGACCATTATTAGTTCTTTTTTCTGGAAAGAATATAACAAGGACGAGTACAAAATAAAATATGTAAGATAAAACAAAAAAATATATAAGATAAATGAGGTTAAGGTTTTGGTTAAAGGATTTGATAATGAGAAGTATTTAAAGATGCAATCAGAACATATTAAGGAAAGAATTGCACAGTTTGGAAACAAGTTGTATTTGGAGTTTGGCGGTAAGCTTTTTGATGATTATCATGCATCAAGAGTATTGCCTGGATTTGAGCCTGACTCAAAGTTACAGATGTTATTACAGTTAAAAGACCAGGCAGAAGTTGTAATTGTTATTAGTGCTGAAGACATTGAAGAAAACAAGATTCGTGGAGATTACGGAATTACATACGACATGGACGTGTTAAGATTAATTGACGAATTCCAGTCAGTAGGTTTGTATGTGGGAAGTGTATGTTTAACAAAATTTACAGGACAGCCTGCAGCAGAATCATTCCAGAACAGATTGCAGGAATTAGGAATTAAGTCTTACAGACATTACAAGATTCCGGGCTATCCAAATGATGTTGATTACATAGTTAGTGATAATGGATATGGTAAAAATGATTACATTGAAACAGAAAGACCATTGGTTGTTATAACAGCTCCGGGACCCGGAAGCGGAAAGATGGCAACTTGCCTTTCACAGTTGTACCATGAACACAAAAGAGGAATTAACGCAGGATATGCTAAGTTCGAAACTTTTCCAATTTGGAATATTCCGTTAAAACATCCGGTAAACTTAGCATACGAAGCTGCAACAGCAGACTTAAATGATGTTAATATGATTGACCCATATCATCTTGAAGCTTACGGTGAAACAACAGTCAACTACAATAGAGACATTGAAATTTTCCCTGTTGTAAATGCAATGTTCCAATTAATATCAGGAGAAAGTCCATACAAGTCACCTACAGACATGGGTGTTAACATGGCAGGTAACTGTATTATAGATGACGAAGTTTGTTGCAAGGCTTCAAAGCAGGAAATAATCAGAAGATACTATCAGGCACTTTGTGAAAAAAGAAGAGCCGGTGAAACAAAGAAGAATATTTCAAAGTTAGAGAATTTAATGCAGCAGGCGCAGATTACCGTAGAAGACAGAAAAGTAATTGTTGAAGCATTAAAGAAGGAAAAAGAAACAGATGGAAAACCTGCTGTGGCATTAGAACTTCCAAATGGAAAAATAGTAACAGGAAGTACATCTGATTTGTTAGGAGCAGCGGCAGCAGCTCTTCTTAACGGAATAAAAGCTTTAGGGGAAATAGAAGACGATGTGAAATTAATTGCAAAAGAAGCAATTGAACCAATACAGATTTTGAAAACAAATTATCTTGGTAGCAAGAACCCACGTCTTCATACAGATGAAATCCTAATTGCATTATCATCAACAGCAGCTCATAACGAAAACGCAAAGAAAGCAATGAGTCAGCTACATAAATTAAAAAGATGTGATGCACACTCAACAGTATTATTGTCATCAGTAGATGAGAATATATTTAAAAAATTAGGAATCCAACTTACATGCGAACCAAAGTATGAGCATGACGGAAGAAAATATCATAAACTGTAAATTATGATGGAAAACTTGATTTAGTACAAATATTTGAAAATATAATTAAAAGAATAAATATAGAAAGTTCCTAATTAAGTTGATTGTAGAAATGGCTTGGTTTGGGACTTTTTTCTTGGGGAATATTCTTTAGTAGATGAGGAATGTAAGATGATAAAATTGTTAGGCTTTAATATTGAAGACTGAAGTTGGTACTAATGGAGGACTTAAAAAAATCAATGTATTGAAATCGCAAATGAAATAGAAATCAATGTGAAAGAAATGTTGAGCGAATATATAATGGTGTAAATTACAAAGTAAAAAATAAAATTAGGACACCTTTATAACAAATGGTATCTAGAAAAGTTTTTTTTGTATGTTAGAATTAAGAATATAAACCAAAATGAGGAGGAGTTAAAAAATGAAAAAGTTACAAAGTAGAATACTGGCAATTGTACTTGTAATTGCCGTGGCAGGAGCTTACATGCCAATTTCAGAAGTACCAACTTATGCAGCTACTAAAAAAGTAAAGCTGAGTAAAAAGAAGGTACGTCTAAAAGTTGGGAAAAAGAAAACTATTAAATTAAAAAATGTAAGGAAAAAGGTTAAATGGAAAGTAGTAAAAGGGAAAAAAGTAGTTTCCATTAAGAAAAAAGGAAAATTAAAAAACAAAATTGTAATTAAAGCTAAAAAAGCCGGAAAGGCAGTAATAAAAGCTACATATAAGAAGAAGAAATACAAAGTAAAAGTAACGGTAAAAAATAATAAAGGGGAACAGCAAACATCAGGAAATGCACAGACATCTACAACAGTTGCTCCTACAACTGCAAATGGTGTAGTAGTTACAACTAAAGTTGTAGAATCAAAAACAGAGATTACGACGGAAACTCTGACAGCAGCCCCAACAGAGGCACCGACAGCAGCCCCAACAGTAGCGCCAACAGAGGCACCGACGGTAGCACCAACAACAGCGGATCCTAATAAACCTGCAGCACCGATAGGATTAACTTCTGCAGTAAAGAAGGATTTGCCATTCTATTTTGCATGGGCAATGGCCTCAGTCATACAGAAATACTTCATCGTTCCAGGGAGAGCTTATATAATTTTTACATAAATGATACAAAAATTGAATCAGGAATTGTTGCAGGATTCTATAATTGTGATTCAAAATATTTTACAACAGTAGGAGATTATAAAATTTCCGTAACAGCAGAAAAAAATGGATATGAGTCAGATAAAGCTACAATTGATTTTAAAGTAACAAAAGATAATGTAGCTACAACAGTAGCACCAACAGAGGCGTCTACGGAAGCACCAACGGTAACCCCAACAGAAGCACCAACGGAAGCTCCAACTAAGGCACCGGAAGATGCATCTCATGTAGTAAAGAATCCGGGGGTTCAGGAGGAAGCAGCTGATTCTCAGGTAGCAAGTAATATTTCACTTACACCATATTTTGAGGGTATTGATGATAAATTGTCATCAACCAAAGGAAATACAAGTAACAACGAAGGAATAGAAAATTTATTTGACAATAATGTTAATACAAAGTTCTTTACAAATGATGCTCCGGCAATCACTATTGCATGGAAAATGAAGAGAGCAGTTACACTTAAGAGTTACACATTTGTATTAGCAGGGGATGCATCCACATATAAGCATAGAGATCCTCACAGCTGGGCAGTATATGCATCAATGGATGGTGAAAACTGGACAACTGTTTCAGATATCGATAATGGTGGAATTACTCACACAAATAATGGTGAATACACATTTAATTGTACAACAAAGATGTCAGCACAATATTTTATGATTATTATTAAAAATAGTGGTGATGATGGAAAGTTGTATTATGGTTCACAGATGTCTGAAATTTATCTGAAAGGTGATGTCGACAGAATTACAGAAAGTAGAGGAAGTGATATTACGGATCAGGTAAGTGGAATAGATACCGGGGCTACTACAATAAACGGATTTAATTCAAATGAAGGTGTGGAAAATATATTTGATGGTAATAGAGCAACTAAATTATATTCTACATCTAAGATACCGGGGAATATAGTATGGAAAATGAAACAGAATACAACACTTTACAGTTACACAATTACAACTGCTAACGATAATTCAAAATATCCAAACAGAACAATTAAGGCATGGAAGTTATACGGCTTGGCTGATGGAAAAAACTGGGAATTAATTGATACGGTAAATGAAAGCGGAATGGCAGATCAGGATTATGCTGATTATACATATCTTGTTGATAAGATAGGAACATATACTCAGTATAAAATGGAAATTACAGAATTGTACGGAAATAGTTTCCAGATTTCAGACATTACATTAAGGGGTAATTCAGTAACTGATAGTGAGTTCAAAGCTTTGTTTGTAGGTGACTGGGATAAGGTTACAGCAAAGGGATATAAAGAAGCATTGTATAATGCATTCTACGAGGTTTACCCAAGACAATATAAACGTTGGGGAACAGGTTCAGAACCTAAAAAAATATTTGTAAGAGCTGACAAGGGAGAGAAAGGAGTGGCATACACATCCGGTTCTTCAATAGTAATTTCAGTTGACTGGATGAATAATAATCCAAGAGAAATTGGATATTTTACACATGAGTTAACACATGCTGTACAGCAGTACGGAAATGTATCTTCATCATCAAAAGCATGGTGGGTAGAAAATATGGCAAATTACGGTGGATTCCGTTACTATCATTGGGCACATGAAGATACTGCACAGATATATTATGCCAACGATACATCCCTTCAGGACTGGGGCTATGAGGCATATGGAAATAATAAATGGTTCTTCTCATATATGGATTCAAAATATCCAACAACAAAAGATAGTAATGGAAACGTAAAATATGGTCTTATTGATAGTCTTAACCATTTATTAAAGGACAATAAGGGTACAAGATATGATGACAATCCATATGATACATCAACACCATGGAATCAGTTAGTAAAGAAGATTACAGGATATGATTGTATAGAATCTCTTAGATTACATTATGTAGAGGAACTAAAAAATGGTACATGGAAATTTACAGGATTTGGAAATTATTCAGATAATTGGATTACTACAGATTTACCTGGAGTACCTAATATTGATTATCCTGCGTTCGTAGGAAAAAAACATGGAAATACAACCGGTACAAAACTGTCTTCAGCAGTAACAAGCGGAACAAATTTATTGTCAGGTGCAACAATTATCAGTGAATCAGGTTACACAAAGGATGGTGAGTCTTCATCTAAACTTATTGATGGCGATTTGTCAACAAAATGGTGTGCAACATCAGGAAACGTCGTAAACCAGGCATATGCTTTATCAGGTGCTCAGCACTTTGTAAAGATAGACCTTGGAAGTACAAAGACATTTAATACCTATACTCTTTACAATACACAAAGTAAGGAAGGTTTCGGTAATACTACTGAATGGGAAGTTCTTGTATCAAACGATGGAAAAGAATGGAAGTCAGTAGATTATCAAGTAAATCAGAATGATGCAATTTCATCCTTTGACATAGGAAAACAGACAGCAAGATACATTGTATTTAAGATATTTAATTCAGATAATGGTGGAGTTGGTACTGTAAGACTTTACGAACTTCAGTTATATAACAGATAGAAAAATATTTAATGACCCTTTATGCTATTAACAGTGGCATAAAGGGTTTTTTTAGGTTAAAATAAAACTGAAAGGATATTAATTCAATGGCCTTTGGAAATCCGGCAAAAATAATTAGAAAACTTACATCAAAAGAGATAATGGCTAATAAAGAAAATGTATGGAGTATGTGAAACTTATGAAGGAATATAATTAAAAAGACTGAAATACGATTTTCTAATGATAGGAAAAGAGACATAAGTAATTCGATATTTAAAAATAAAAAATTTGTATCGGTTTTGGCATTTTTGTGTGCGGCAGGACGGTCATTGGCGTATCCTCTTATAAAACTTGGATATTCAAATCTAAATGTGGCATCAGATGATCTTGGAAGCAAAATCAATATTAATAATAAGTTCTCTAGTGTTAATATTAGCAGTATGTTTTGGTATATACAATCAGCTGATTGCCTGTAACCCAATAAGCAAAATAGCAATTTTTAATGCATTTATTCCTATATTGGGAGTTATATTCTCGGCAATAATATTAGGAGAGCCAATGAAGCTTAAGTACTTTGTAGCAGGAATGCTTGTGGCACTTGGAGTGTATGTAATTAATAAATTTGATGGTAAGTAGAAGGAGGAAAGAATCATGAAGAAGATGTTAACTTTTGTAATTGCAGTAATCTCGTTATGTGGTTTATTTACCATACTAAAGAGTGACAATGCCTATGCGGCAACCAACAGACTGTTGGAGAAGGACAAGGTATACTATTATGATTTGGATGGAGATGGCACTAAGGAAAAGATATATTACCAGACCCATGTAAGCGCTAAAGACAATGAGTTTTTTGACAGTGTAAGTCTGTTTATAAATGACAAAAATGTATATACAAAAAAATTAACAGACGTATGGGCAAGCTATAAGGTAATTGACTTTGACACTTCTGACAAGACAATAGAGTTAAATTTTCAGGTAGGCAGTTATTCGTATACATTGGATTACAGTTCTTTTCAAAGATGGAACGGAAAAGAAATTACAGAATTTGAAACAAGCAGTAACAAGGCACTGATGTATGGGAGAGGATATCGGTTCAAGAATGTGAAAGGTAATGGAAGGTTCCATATTATTGTGGATACACCTTACGCATTGCCAATAGGATGTTTTTACGCGGATATTCCATTACAGTTAAAAGGTGATAAAATTGTACCGGCTACGGGAACTTACAAACTTGTGGAAAGCTCAAAAAAATATATGTATACTGTAAAGAAAAATATGAAAGTGTACAAAACTGCATCTAAAAAATCAAAGAATAAATTTACTTTGAAAAAGGGAGATAAGCTTAGAATTATAAAAATCAAGCCGGCAAAGAATGTAGCAAAACGCCCTAAGGGAAAATATGGTCTTGATAAGAGGGATAACGGTTTTGCATATGTAAAAACTAAAACCGGAAAGAAGGGATGGATTTTCTTAAGTAAGAAAATGTCAAGCTGGGGAAAGAAAACTTTGTTTAAAAAGGTTCCGGGATGGGGCTGATATAATAGTGATAACTCCCTATCTCTTTTTTATAACTCACTTATTTTAAGTCAGCAGGAAAAACAATATCCTGCTGATTTCTTATTTTATCCATAACCTTCAATGCCATAAGAGATCCGTTTGAAAAATCTTTGTTAAAGGCGAAGATAATTGTAAGGATGACGGGACATATAAGTATGTAGTCAGACGAAAAGGGAAAGCAACAAATTCTCAAGTGGAAGAAGATGGTTACTTTTTTGTAAATGACAAAGATATTACATATGACCAGATTATGACGAGTCATTATACAAGCAATCTAGATGAAAAGATTGATTTTGTGCAGGCATTTGAATTCTAATTGCATACAACAATAACAAATCCACTATTGCATTATATTGAATTGAGAGATACAATACTATAGGAAATTAAATACAGGGGAGCTTGTAGGCAGGCTGAGAGGAAGTCATCAAACTTCGACCCTTTAACCTGATATGGATAATGCCATCGTAGGAAGTCAACATTTCGATTTTTTTACAGGAGCATGTCTCCTGTTTTTTATTTAAAAAGAAGTATCCACATATGTGGCGGATTGAAGGGGAGCGCCTTGAATCTTGTATTAAGCGAAGGGAAGCTGTGTTCCAGCGTGAGAGGATACCACAAAGTATCGACCGAACTACCATAAAGTTATTTCATAAACGAAGTTTATGTTTTTGATGATGGGTAAGTTTGGTCATCTTCATATTTATGAAATAACTTGTAAAAAACAAGGAGAGAAAATATGTTAGAAGAAATGTTAAAAAATGTTAGAGAAAAAAGTCCACTCATTCACAATATTACAAATTATGTTACAGTCAATGATTGTGCTAATGTCGTTCTTGCATGTGGAGCATCACCAATTATGGCAGATGATCAAAAAGAAGTTGCTGAAATTACTTCGATTTGTACAGGACTTAATATTAATATTGGAACACTTAATACGCGAACGATTGAATCAATGGTCATTGCTGGGAAAAAAGCTAATGAACTTCATCATCCAGTTGTATTAGATCCTGTAGGAGTTGGAGCATCTACGTTAAGAACTCAAACAGCTTTAAAATTATTAAAAGAAATTCAGTTTTCAGTTATTCGTGGAAATATTTCAGAAATCAAAACTTTAGCTTTAGGAAGTGGTACAACGAAGGGTGTTGATGCTAATCTTGCAGATAAAGTGACAGCAGAAAATATCCATGAAGTTGTCAGTTTTGCTCAAGAGTTTTCTAAAAAAACAGGGGCAGTTATCGCTATTACAGGAGCTATTGACTTAGTATGCAATGAAAATATTGCTTATGCAATTTATAATGGTCATGAAATGATGTCTTCGATTACAGGAACAGGATGTCAATTATCAGCACTTACGGCTTCGTTTATTTCCGCAAATCCTGATTATTTACTTGAATCAACAGTTGCTGCAGTATGTACCATGGGTCTTGCTGGAGAAATCGCACATGAAAGATTAACACCATTAGATGGTAATGCAAGTTATCGAAATTATATTATTGATGCTATTTATAATATGACTCCTAAGCAATTACAAGAAGGATCTCAATATAAAAAAATCTAACTAGATATGTGATTACTCTAAAATAATGAAAAGAGGAAGATTATGAAAACAACAGATAAGATGTTAGAAGCAACAAAAGAACTATGGAAATCTTATAATGAACATCCTTTTGTTAAAGGAATACAAGATGGTTCATTAGCTAAAGATAAATTTAAATATTATATTATGCAAGATTATCTTTATTTAAAAGAATACGCTAAAGTTTTTGCGATTGGAGTTGCTAAAGCAAAAACTTTAGAAACAGCAAATCTTTTTGCTAAATATATTGCTGTAATGAATGGCGAATTAGATGTTCATAGTGGTTATATGGGAAAATTTAATGTAAGCCAAGAAGAAATAGATGATATGAAACCATCACTTGATAATTTATCTTATACCTCTTATATGCTACGTGTTGCCTATGAAGAAGGAGAAGTAGAAATCTTGGCAGCTATATTATCTTGTGCTTATAGTTATGAAGTTATTGCGAAAAAGAATGTTGAAAATAATTCAAATTCAATCAATGATGAATTTTATGGGGATTGGATCAAAGGCTATGCTTCTAATGAATATGCTAGTGGTAATATTATTTTAATAGAAACAATGAATCAACTTACTAAAGATTATACAGAAAAACAAATTCAACATCTTATTGATATCTTTTTAGCATGTTCAAGATATGAACTTGCATTTTGGCAAATGTCATGGGATAAAAGTTGTTAGTAAATAAAAAAATGAAAGAGACAAAACATCTTTCATTTTTTCATTATAAAGAAAAAGAAGGAGAATTATTCTCCTTCATAATTTTCAACGTTATGGTAGATTTTATCTACATCGTCACAAGCATTTAAAAGATTCATTAATCTTTCAAATAATTCCATATCTTCACCTTCAAGAGATACATATTCTTGAGGTGTTGTAGCGATTTCTTCTACATCAAATTCAGCATTAGGACAAGCTGCTTCAATAGCATCTTTCATTTTATATAAATCAGTTGGTGCACCAGTTAATTCAATTGAACCATCTTCATGAGTTTCAATTTCTTGACAATCAGCTTCACCTTCCATTAAAGCTTCTAAAGTTTGTTCTTCATCTAATCCTTTAAAAGTTAAAATAGAATATGTATCATATAAATAAGATACTGAACCTTCATTTCCTAATTTAGCTTTAGATTTTGTAAATGCAGGACGTACTTGAGAAATAGTACGATTAATATTATCAGTTAAGCATTTAACAATAACAGTTGAACCACTTGGACCATATCCTTCAAATGTTTTTTCTTGATAATCTTCAGTAGCTCCACTTTTTACTTTATCAACTGCACGTTTAATAACGTCAGCAGGAACTTGTTCTTTTTTAGCTTTAGCAATAATTCTTCTTAATGCTAAGTTACCATCTGGATCAGTACCACCAGCTTTAGCAGCTAAATAGATTTCTTTTCCATAACGAGAATATAATTTTGCTTTTGCTGCAGCAGTTTTTGCCATAGCAACTTTACGCACTTCATGTGCTCTACCCATAAAAAAGCCTCCTTAATTGTATGTAATCTCAATACTTGGTTATTATAGCGAATACATCGAGGTTTTTCAAGGTTTAATATAAATGACAAACGAGTTTTGTTCATGTATAATGAAAAAGCAAATGAGGGATAAAGATGGAAACAATTGTTATTATTGGAGCAGGTGCAAGTGGACTTGCATGTATGAATGAATTAGTAAAAACAAATAAATATAATATTATTGTCTTGGAACAATCTAATAAAGCAGCTAGAAAAATACTTGCTAGCGGTAATGGAAGATGTAATGTTTCAAATTTGAATATGGATATTAAGTACTATAATCATCAAGACCCTTTAATAGAAAAATTAATTAAAGAATTTGATGTCGTCAATTTTTTTAAACAACTTTCTTTAAAACTACGTTATGAAAAGAACCTTGTTTATCCATATTCACTTTCAAGTTTATCTGTTAAAAATGCTTTAATGAAAAATATGGATAATGTATCGTATATCGATAATTGTGAGGTTCTAGCAATAAAAAAAGCTAAAATATATGAAATTATTACGACTAATGGTCATTATCAAGCGGATAAAATAGTCATTGCGACAGGATCACCAGCCAGTCATTTATCAGGACAAAATAATTTAAAAATGTTAGAAAAAATGCATATTTCCATGATTCCATTTACACCAAGTCTTGTTCAAGTAAAAACAAAACCCGTTTTTAAAGCTTTAAAAGGACAAAGAGTAAAGGGAATTGCAATGCTTTATGATCAAAATCAATTGATTGAAAAACAAACAGGAGAAATCATGTTTACAGATTATGGTCTATCAGGTATTTGTGTTATGCAATTATCTAGATATTTAGAGCATTTAAAAAATCCAAAACTTGTTTTAAATTTATTGCCTGATATTGAAAAAGAAGAATTTCAACACTATGGTTTGGAAGGATTCTTTCATGAAAAAATCGTTCAGGTTTTTAAAGAAAAAAATATTGATCCTCAACATATAGAAATAAAGATTCTTGATACCATGTCAATTGAAAAAGCACAAGTTTGTCATGGAGGCGTTTCTTTAAAAGAAGTAGATGAAAATTTACAACTTAAGAAATATCCAGGCATTTATGTTTGTGGAGAAGCTTTGGATGTTGATGGTGATTGTGGAGGTTACAATTTACATTTTGCTTTTGCAAGTGGTGTACATGTGGCAAAATCTTTTATAGAAGATAAGTAGTTTAGTAATCTTAGGTGACTAATAGGGTGAACGATAGGGTGAACGATACAATGAATAAGATACTAGAATCCCTATATGATGATCCTGGATATACAATTACCGAACTTGCAAATATTATGAAAATGAGTAGAAAGAGTATTTCAAATAATATTAAAAAGTTAAAGGATTTAGGAATTATTGAAAGAGTTGGAAATAACAAAAAAGGATATTGGAAAATAAAGAGATAGGAGAAGGTATGTTAAAAGTAAGTAATATTGCAGTTTCTTTAGATGAAAAAGATTACGCTAAAGTTATTGCGAATACATTAAATATAAGAAAATCACAAGTAAAGAATGTAAAGATTGCTAAAAAAGCAGTAGATGCAAGAAGGAAGAATAAAGTATATTTTAATATGGGTTTTACTTTTGAATATGTTGATGAAGATCGATTATTAAAAACACATAGTAAACAAGTAAGTAAAGTTAAAGAATATCATTATGACAAGTTAACACCAAATAATCAAACAATCATGGTTGTTGGAAGTGGGCCAGCAGGATTATTTTGTGCCTATAATTTAGCGCGTAGTGGGCAAAAGGTAATCTTGATTGAACAAGGTAAATGTGTTGATGAAAGAAAAAAAGATATCGATACTTATTTAGAAACAGGTAAGTTAAATACTCAAAGTAATGTTCAATTTGGAGAAGGAGGAGCAGGAACGTTCTCTGATGGAAAGTTGACGACAGGTATTAAGGATTATCGTAAACAATTTGTATTGAATACTTTTTATGAACATGGTGCAAGTGAAGATATTCTTTACTTAAATAAACCACATTTAGGAACAGATGTTTTAATTAATGTGGTTAAAAATATTAGAAAAGATATTGAAAAATGTGGAGATGTTCGTTTTGAAACAAAATTGGTAGATATTATTATTGAAGATAATCAATTAAAAGAAGTTGTTTTAGAAAATAATGAAGGAACATATAAAGAAAAAGTAGATCAACTGGTATTGGCTATTGGTCATAGTGCGAGAAAAACATATGAAATGCTTTATCAAAAACAATTAGAAATTTCTCAAAAAGCTTTTGCAGTAGGAATGCGTATTGAACACAGTCAAGAATTTATTAATAAAAGCCAATATGGAAAATTCTATAATCATCCTGCATTAAAAGCGGCTGATTATAAATTGGCGGTGCATACAAGTCAAAAAAGAGGAGTCTATACTTTCTGTATGTGTCCTGGTGGTTATGTCATGAATGCAGCCAGTGAAGAAAAAAGACTGGTTGTTAACGGGATGTCTAATCATAAACGTGATAATAAATACGCTAATAGTGCTATCTTAGTCAATGTAACACCTGATGATTTTGGTAGTTCACATCCTCTTGCTGGGATGTATTTTCAAAGAAAATTGGAAGAAAAAGCTTTTGAACTCGGTGGAAGTGATTATTCGATACCTGTTCAAAAAGTAGAAGATTATTTAGAAAATAAAGAAGGTATTGAAAATATTGAAACAAGTTTAAAAAGAGTTAAAAATGCTAATCTCAATGCATTACTTCCTGAAACCTTGAATATAAATTTAAAAGAAGGACTTCTTTTAATGAATAATAAGATTAATGGATTTACAAGTAATGCCACATTACTTGGTGTTGAATCAAGAAGTTCTGCACCAATCCGTTTTTATCGAGATGAAAATATGGAAAGTAATATTAAAGGGATTTATCCAATTGGCGAAGGTGCTGGATATGCTGGAGGTATTATGTCAAGTGCAATTGATGGTTTGAAATGTAGTGAGGTATTACTCAAAGGAGAGAGATAATGTGTCATTATTTGAACTTGTTGTTATTTCAATTTCATTAGCGATGGATGCTTTTACTGTTTCGATGATGTATGGTATTTCTATGCCAAAAGGAAATATTAAGAAACAAAGCTTCATTGCTTTTTATTTTGGCTTTTTTCAGGCATTGATGCCTTTTTTGGGATATCATTTAGGATGTGTATTTTCAAAAAAGATACAAGCCTATGATCATTATATCGCTTTTATCTTTTTAATGATTGTTGGCGTCAATATGTTAAAAGATGCTTTTAGTGAAGAAGAAACAAATTATAATTTTAAATTATTAGATTTAACAATTCTTGCTTTTGCAACAAGCATTGATGCTTTTGCTATTGGTATGACTTTTGCTTTTTTAGAAGTAGCTATTTATCAAGCTTTATTGATTATAGGAATTATTACTTTTCTATTATGTTTGTTTGCTTTACAAATTGGACGTTATTTAAACAATAAGTTTCAAAATAAGGCACTTATTTTTGGGGGCGTTGTTTTGATTTTAATTGCTTTTAAAACATTGTTGGAGCATCTCTTTTGAAAAAAGTATATAATGAAATAGGTGACAAGTATGAAAGAAGAAGAAAAAATTATAAAAAATACTATAAAGAGAACAAAAGAATATGATCGAACACTTTCTCCCTATGCTTGTAAAACAAGTGAATGTCAAAAATTAAGAAAAGAAGAAAGTGAACATGAAGAGTTTGATATTCGTTGGCCTTTTGAAGAAGATATTGATCGTATTTTATATTGTAAATCTTATCAACGTTACACAGATAAAACACAGGCTCTTTCATTTTTTCAAAGTGCCCATATTTCTAAACGTTCAATCCATGTTCAATGGGTTTCACGTATTGCCAGACAAATAGGAAAAGGTTTGAATTTAAATTTAGATTTAATTGAAGCGGCTGCTTTAGGACATGATTTAGGACATGCTCCTTATGGTCATGTAGGAGAAAGAGCGTTGAATGAAAAACTACAAGAAAAAGGTTTTGGATATTTTTGTCATAATGCTAATAGTGTACGAAATATTCTTTATTTAGAAAGAAATGGGAAAGGCTATAATGTTTCTTTACAAGTCTTAGATGCTATTTTGTGTCATAATGGTGAAATGCTTTCTAAAAAATATGAACCAGATCGTAAAAAAACAAAAAAACAATTCTTACAAGAGTATCATGATTGTTGGCATAAAGAAAATGCCAGTCTTGAATTAAAACCAATGACTTTAGAAGGATGTGTGGTTCGTATTTCAGATGTTATTTCTTATATTGGAAAAGATATTGAAGATGCTATGAGTGTAGGTATCTTACAAAAGAAAGCTCTTCCTGAAAATGTAGTAAAAGTATTAGGAGATAATAATAAATCAATTATGAATAAATTAATTGGTGATTTGATGATTCATAGTTATCAAAAACCATATTTACGTTTTTCTCATGAAGTCTTTGAAGCATTATCATCCCTACTCTTCTTTTTAGGAGAAAAAGTCCATCATCATCCAGTTTTAGAAAAAGAAAATGCGAAACTTTCAAGAATGGTCAAAGAACTCTTTGATGTTTATTTAGAAGAATTAGAAAATAATGATCAAGATTCAAATATTGTTAAGTTTAAAAATAAGATGGTAGAAAATTATCAAAAGACGCCCAATCCACTGATTGTCTCTGATTATTTATCAATGATGACAGATACTTATGTTTTAAATGATTATGAAAGAAAATTTTTACCAATTCTTCATGGCGAAAAACTTTAATAATTATTTTATTTGGTGTAAAATATAAATATACAGGAGGGATGGCTTATGAAATTAATTATTGCTATCGTAAATTCTGATGATAGTTCATCAGTACAAGCCGCACTTACAGAAGAAGGATACTTCGTTACAAAATTATCAACAACAGGTGGATTCTTAAAGAAAGGAAATACAACATTCTTTATTGGAACAAATGATGATAAAGTTGAACATGCTGTAGGTATTATTAAAGAAAATTCTAAAAAACGTGTAGAAAAAGAACCTACTGTTCCACCTACTGAAATGGGAGAATTTTTTACTCCAATCATGGTAGATGTACTTGTTGGTGGAGCAACAGTTTTTGTATTAGATATTGAACAATTTGAAAAATTTTAGAAAAAGGACATTGTCCTTTTTTTTTAATCCTTTATAATATTTGTGGGTGAAATTATGTCTATCAAATTATTAAATGAAAAAAGAATGGATGAATTAATACAATTTATCCATCAAGAAGAAATAACAAAAGAATATTTAAAACAAAATCAAAAGATTATTTATGTCAATGAAAATCAAAATATCAATGGGGTTATTATTTTTGATGTTATCAAAAATGAAATAGAACTTTGTTTAGGAACTGATGAAATTAAACAACAATTAATAGCAGTCATTAAAAAAATAGCTCTAAAAGATATCATTTATCAAAATAAAATCATACAAATAAAAACAAAAAAACAATTTAAACACTATGAAGAAGTCTATGAATTTATTCATCAACAAAAAGATCGTGTCTATAGTTTAGATAACTTTAAAAAATATATGCAAGAATTTTATAATATCCAACATGCTTTAAAATGTATCCATGTTTGTGGAACAAATGGGAAAGGTTCGACTGTTAATTACATGAAAGAAGTTTTAAAAAAACAGGGATATACTGTAGGAACTTTTACTTCACCAGCACTTATTTCTAGGTTAGATGTCGTACGTATCAATGATGAATGGATCAAGGAACAATTTATTGTTGATGTTGCTAATAGATATGTGGATAATTGGTTAAAGTATGAGATTTCTTTATTTGAAATAGAAGTCTTTATTTCAATTCTTTACTTTATTTATCAAGGTGTTGACTATGCTATTTATGAAGTTGGTTTAGGTGGAGAATTAGATGCAACGAATATTATTTTACCAATGGTTTGCGTCAATACGAATATTGGTTTAGATCATATGGATTATTTAGGTGATAGCTATGAAAGTATTGCTAGAGCGAAAGCGGGAATTATTAAAGAGCATGTTGATTTTATTACCGGAGAACATAAACAAGAATGTGTTGATATTTTTAGAGATACTTGTGAAAAGCATCATAGTCATTTGATTCGTTTAGATCGTGTTCATGATTTACAAGATGGTGAAAATGTTAAATATACATATAAGGATTATAATGTTGTTTTAAATACACCAGCTCTTTATCAAATTGAAAATAGTGCTTTAGCATTAGAAACCTTATTATATTTAAAGGAACATCATTTTATTGAATTAGATGAATCTTCAATTGTTGAAGGTTTATTTGAAGCTAAGTGGGCAGGACGTTTTGAAATCATAAGTGAAAAACCACTGATTATTTTAGATGGGGCCCATAATCGAGAAGGTGTTGATGAACTCTATCGTTCTGCACGTAAATTACATAATTTAAAAATCATCTTTTCAGCATTAAGAGATAAAGATACGGACTATATGATTGAAAGATTATTAGATTTGACGTATGATATAACCGTCTGTGAATTTAAACATCCACGTAGTCAAAGTGCAAAATTATTAGCAGGGGACTATCCGGTAAAAATTGAACCGGACTTTAGAAAAGCTTTAGACGATATTTATTTACAAGAAGGAACATTTTTGATTACGGGATCATTGTATTTTATTTCTGAAGTAAGGAAATACTTATTACAAAAGATTCATAGCAAATAATAAAGAAGGAGGAGTCTACTTTTAGTAGCAATTGTGTACGGTTTTATATCGGAATTAACGCCCGTGGACTAGCAAGAGGACGAAGCGGGAAAGCATATGTACGGTTTCTTACCGGAATTAACGCCTGTGGACTTATAAGAGGACGAAGCAGGAACAATTGGTTTTTTTAAGTAGCAATCAAACGATGATTCAAATTATTTTAGGGGTTATTATTGTTTCGATTGGGATATTTGTTTTTTATAAATATCCAATGAAAAGCGATGTGCGACAAATGACATTGGGGGCTTTATTTGTCATTCTAGCTATTATTTTAAAAAGGTTAGCTGTGATGGTACCTTTTCTTGGCTTTCCAAGTTTAAAAATTACATTAGAGGTATTACCTTTAATCGTTGCTGGTTTAACATTACAACCAGGGTATTGTTTTATAGTTTCTATTGCCACAGATTTTCTAGGTCTTGTTTTAGCAAATGCTGGAGGATTTCCTTTCTTAGGATTTACTTTAAATGCGGTATTACAAACTGAAATACCATGTCTATTAAAGATTTATTTAAATGAAAAAAATGAAAGATTATTAGAAAGAATTGTAAAAATAGTAATGGTCATTATTTCGTTACTAGGATGTCTTTATGTTTTTAAAATCAATGAAGTTAATATTTCAGGATCTTCATATCAAGTAACATTACCAATTAAATTTACAATCTTTGTCATCATTGCAGCAATGCTTACTATTCTCTTTATTTTTATAAGATATTATAAAAATAAACTCAAAGAAAAAGATTTATGCTTATTTCATTTAAGTATTCTATCAGTTGTGGCTATTGAACTAACAGTAACGATGTTTTTAACACCATATTGGTTACAAACAATGTATGGAATACCATTCTTTGCATCACAATTTGTAAGAATTTTAAAATCATGTGTGATGATACCTGTAGGTATTATCATTGTATATACAATGAATCGAATGATTCAAAAAGTTATTAGATAAAGTTTTGGATATTGTCCAAAGCTTTTTCTTTTTATGTGACAAATAATCCAATAGAAATAAAGTATTATATCATGGTATAATACTACTAGTGAATAATAATACACATAAGAAAGTGAGTTGATTATATGAAGCTAATACCTACAGGAATAGAAAACTTTAAAGAATTAATAGATAAAGATTACTATTATGTTGATAAAACAAATCTTATTGTAAATATTATCAATGAAAAAGTTGTTTTATATACAAGACCTCGAAGATTTGGTAAGACACTTAATATGTCCATGCTTTATTATTTCTTTTCCATTAAAGAAAAGAAAAA
>OGYL01000462.1_pt1 | contig 32058 bp, 31 predicted proteins | sample 1576541 | NCBI WGS metagenome assembly OGYL01 (sample SAMEA3541551, study PRJEB24748) | human gut metagenome | biome: human gut; feature: human-associated habitat; material: faeces | place: China | collected 2012 | reverse complement strand
GATTATTTTATTAGGATATTGCTTTATAAGAAATTCGGGCCGGTACGAAGTCTTTCGCCGGATCATCTTTGTATTCTTTCCATGGTGACTGTGACCATACGAAAGGCTTGCCCTTGAACCAGGCTACCCCGTACAGCATCCAAAATGAAGTTTTCGTGCCTTCATCGGACGGTTCGTACTTTAGACCTGAAAGTAATTCAAGAACCTTGTTTGCAGAAAACGCCTTAGAGTCGACTGCTCCGTCAGGAATGGTTCTGGGGTATTCCGTTGTTCCAAATCCCAAGTCCCAACGTCCATAGATGGACAGTGGCTCATCATCTGCTATGTGGGTAATCAATGCTTTTGCGTCTTCCTCATTGTTCACATTCCCAATCATGTCAAAGAACTGCACTCGCCTGAGTGGCCTGTTGTCTGTGGAGCCTAAGTCATACGCCACTTTTTTGAATACCGGATAGTTTACTCCCAAGATATATTCATTAGTCATCAGGTGCTTATCATAATCCAAATCCGGATCGAATTCATTTTCAGGTTCATATTTCCCGGTTAAGCAACTATCCTTTCCGCACCTTAACATTGCAAAGCGTTTATAACTCATTTCTATCAATGACATTTCTTTCGTATTGGCATCAATAACCATATAACCGTTCAGATAGGTGCCCGAATTGCTGATTTTTATGTAGTTGAAGAAATCGTCAATATCTGTCGCGAACATTTCGGCAGCAGCAGAACGCCAACACAGCCATACTGCCTCTTCTTTTTGCGACTGCGACATGGGATTGTATGAATAACGGTGAGTGGTTTCATTGAAGCAAATGCCATGTTTGTTGAATCCAAAATCCATGTTGCTGCCTACTTGCCCGAAACAATACGAATTCTGTGACACAAAGTCGATCCCTCCCTCATTATTGCGGATTGTGTAGGAAATCGTGTGTGAATTCGACAGGTAGCCGCACCAACTGTTGTGCGTCCATACGATGTCTCCGTCATCTGTCCGTTTGACGAAAGCGGAACAATGGTCGGGCTTGTGCAAACCGTATGTGCTTTCCAGTGAGTTGGCCACGGCATCCATCAAGTCCATCTGAGTATTGATAAAGTAGATGTCTCCGAAAGATATTTTATCTTCCCCGTAGCCTAAACTGAATGTATCCCAATTGAAAAGGTCATTCTTCACTTCGTCAATGGAGCGTATATACCCGCAAGACAAGGCATCGTATATACCCCACATTCGATAAAATAGCCTTTCTATCGCTTTCACATACTTGCCAATAGCCGGTTCTTCCCGATTGTCTCTTATCCATTTTGTAGTAAAAAGGTAGTTGCTTTTCAGCGAATTTTCCGCTTTCTTCAAGTCTTTCGGTTCCGGAGGGCACGTATGGGGAAATGTATGGCTTGTGTCACACAAGTAGGAGTTCTTCCAAGTATTGTTGCGTGATGCGCGTATCATATCCTTGCCCTGTAATTCTCCCTGTATGAACCCGGCAACATACTCGTTGGTAAGGACATCCGAATGCTCGTGCGTGGAAATTATAGAAAAATTCCAGCAATTGTCCTTAAACTCTGCATATCCTACGCAGGATTTCCCCTTCTGAATCCTGTTGAATTTTCTGTCTTCTTGTTGTGTCATATCATTCTAATTTTAGTGGATTTAAATATTGTTCCCTTCCTTGATTTCAGTCGAGTTAAATATTTCCAGTTCATGTTACATTTTGATGTGGAAAATGCAATTTTTATATAGGCTGAAATGGACTAAGACAAAAATAACGGGAAACGATCATATATAGATTCTAAAATCAATAAATTTTAAAGAAAAATCGTATAGCGTTGGTATTTAGAATGTTAATTCTGAAATGGCATTCTTTATTTTACGATTTCAAACTTTTTTTGACGATATCGAGTGGGGGTAAGCGAGCTTTATCTCAGGGGGAATAATCCTATAATGCGCAAACCGAACGCTTATATCTGCGTTGGCTTGCGCACTTATCTGTATCGGCCAACGCTTATATCTGCGATGGTCTTCTCACTTATCTGCATCGGGCGATGCACTTATGTCTGGCAATACCCGGCTCCACTTATTTGAATCCCTTGTCCACTTCATCGTTTTGTATGTCCACCACTTCATATTCCGTACTTCCCTGTTCATTCCTTCTTGTCCGGAAACCGTACTTTTCCAGTGACATTACCAATGTCTGTATGGTCTGCCTGTTCACCTGTATCTTTCCGTAAATGGCGATCTTGCTGAGTATGGCTGCCGCCGGCATCCATTTTATGCAGTAATCCTGCGGTTGCGGCTTGCGGAAGTATACGAGCAGGTTCTCCTCCACGGGATCTTTCATGCGGTGCAGTTCATTGTGCCGGTTCAGCTCGTTTATTTCCTCTCCTTCATACCAGTACCGGTATCCTTCCTTTATCAACGCGTAGGCCTGCGCATATATCCCCTCATAATTGACCGGTGTGCGATAATCCAGTGTAATGATGGAGGAGGGGAGGAAACGCCGGTTTCCGCCTATGTCCTGCAGGCATTGGCGATTGTTCGTACTGGCAATGAAGGATGCATGCCGTATGAAATTGTATGCCTGCATGTCGTATGCTTTCCGCTCCGTCACGCTTTCCTGTGTGATGACCCGTTTCAATCCGGCCAGATCACCTATCCTGGCCCCTTCAAATTCTTCCATATTGATGATGAGGTGCGTGCTGAGCAGCAGCTGGTGGTCCTTGTTGTCCGGGTTCACCATTCCGTTCCGGTAATACTCCCTCCACTGGGGAGGTAAGAGCCTGCGTATCCAGGTACTTTTTCCTTTTCCTTGTTCGGAGTACAGGATGATCACAAGATGGTTGACCTGCTCGTCCTGCAGTGCACATGCCAGCATTCCCACGAACCACCTGCGGAAACTTTCTTTCCAGAACTCCTGGTCTTCCGCCTGTACCGTATTCGCCAGCCGGCCGATATAATCTGTCTCTCCATCCCAGGGTTCCAGTTTTTCTACGTAGTCTGTGAACGGGTTGAAATCCCTGGCATAGGTGGAGTCAATGACCGCCTGCAGATAATTCCTGAAACACTTGATGCCTGCCAGTTGCAGGGCCAGGAATATGGAGTTGTAGCTTCTTGCCCTCATAGGTCGGAACCTGCCTTTCCATCTCTCTTCTTTCTCATCGAAGTTTAGGTATTCCAGCCTGTCTAGTATTACATTCCTTCGGATATCATAATGTGCCTTCAGGAAGTCGAGTACTTGGTTGATAATGTCCGGCTTCTCTTCCTTATGATAGATGGCTGCTTCCTCCGTCTTGTCGGTATAGATGTATGCATTGTGTATGGGCACAGCCACATCGAACCCTTCACCGCCGAAATTTTCCTGAGCCAAACGAATTGCCACGCCCTCTTCCAATGCTTTTGCATAACATTTGTTTCCCAGAGCGAATATGAAGCTGTCCCTGCTTCCCGGTTCGAATTTAGCAATCCTCTTTACTGCGAGTACCGCCTTGTTGAATTCCATCCTTTCCCACGGCTCAGCTTCCGCCTTATCACTTATCACCCTATCACTTACCGCCTTATCACTTACCACCTTATCACTCTCACTCATCGCCTTCCCACTCTTCTTTCTCCCCGTCTGCGGTTTTTCAGGCGGCACAATACCGGTCAGTATCTCATCGACCTCTTTCATAAGTTCTTCATTCAGATATGCCTTTTCATCGAAAGAAGTGAAGAATCCTCTTGATATATCCTTTCCGCTTCCGTCCACCTCCACGTCCAGCAGCTTTTCATAGTATTCTTTGCAGGTATCATACATCATCCTGTGATATTTCTCCAACGCAGCAAAGTCCTTTTCTCCGTTAGAGAATGTCTCCCTGAGAGTGGTGGCATCTTCCGTCTGCAGGAACACGAATATCTTGAATCCATGTGCCTTTGGAGTGAGGAAACTGCCCAGCGTGTTAGGATCCTTGTTGATTTTCTCCCTCAAGTCTTCCAACTTCTCTTCGGGCTGGTCGTCAATGTCCAACAGGATGACATGCGTGTACCTTGTGATGCTGTAAGCTTGTCTTTTTTCGCTGTATCCTGCCGTGACGGTGTAGAATGGCAATTGCTTCTTCACATTGTTTGCCTCTTCTGTCTTTCCCTGGCTGACGAGCAGTCTTATTTTGAATACAAGTTTTGCGTGTACTCCCTTTGTGATGTTTTCAATTACTTTTCTCAGGGTTATCTCTCCCCGAACGTTGCTGAATCCGCTGTATGCGGTAACCGGAATATTTTCCATTTCTTTGTTAGTTGTTTTAGTCTGCCTTGTTGGCGGTGCGAAGTAGGGTATAATATCCGGAATGACAAAAACGCCTTTTCGGTTGAAAAAGGCGTTTTTGCACAATTTTGAATTCCTACATCTTTTCCTTCTTCTTTTCCATTCCCGCTTTCTCTTCCCTGATTTCTTTCCTTAAGCTAATGATTTCGGTATTAATGCTTTCCAACGTCAGAAATCCTTCCTCATGCTTTCCTTTTTCGAACCTTGCCATGCGGTACAGCTTCCTTGCCAGATGCTTTGTTCCTTTGAGTCCCGCCTCTTTTTTATGATGGATAAGCATGTTTATCCAGGGAGTGAGGAACTCTATTCTTTCTTCCGCCCTGACTATGACCTGCTGGTCAACCGGTTCATTTTCAACCAACAGGATGTCGATCCTGTTTCCTTTTCTCTCGATCTCGATGCCGCAGGCATCTTTACTTATGAGCTCAATGCTCAAGATTGTGTTTTTTTAATCATAAAACCACAATTTTAGATGTTAGTAATTTATTTTAAATTTGCATTCGAAAGCAAAATTAACGGTTATTCTCGTGAAATCTGTCATAATGGTATAGAAAAATGAAACTTTTCTGTTCTGTGTGTGATACACAAAACGATGTAATAGGTGGTAGCCCTACCTACCTATTAATATAAAGTGTGTGTAACAAGGTCTAAAGAAAAAGTAGGGAAATACGCGCCTGTGCGTATGTATACGTGCGTACATTATTATAAAAAGAGAAATGTGATATTAGGAAACTATCGGGATAAGCCTGTGATGACCAAAATAGATACATGAAACAAAATGAAGGCTGATTTTTCAAGAATAATTGTAGTAAATGTAGGGTGTTTTTTAATCGTTCATTTAATGTTCGCAAAGATAATGTCTTGAAATGAAACAACAAAATATTCTGATAGATAAAATCGATTTTCTCTTTAATATATGTCATATATTACTAATCTATAGCGAGTTATCCCTGAAATAAAATTGTGATTTTAAACTTGTTTTTTTATCGAAAGAATCTTAGGGAAGATACAGGTTAAAATGCCATCTTTTAAACGAACGATTAAAAGACAATATTTCTTTTTAAGATGTTCATTTATAGCTTTTTACCTGCAATATACTTAAGGTAATGCACAGCTACGGAAAATCCATAGGCAAGAGGGGCGCAAAGCTTGCCGTATTCTACATAAAGCGTTCGCAAGTGATTGAAGTTCAAGTGTATGCAAGGACTTTAAAGCCCCGAAAGAACACCCTTTTCTGAAGAAAGCCACCGAATGGAAACGGAAAAAGAGACCGAAGTATGGTATGCTATGCGTGCCACCTATCGCAGAGAGCTTGATGCCATGCGTCTGCTTGAAAAGGAAAAGTTAGGCTGTTTCATCCCTATGCAATACAAGATCAGCATGAAGAAAGGGAAGAAAGTCCGTGTTCTGGTTCCCGTCGTTCACAATTTGCTTTTTGTCCATGCCTGTCCTTCCGAGGTGAAGCGTGTCAAATCAAAAGTCACTTACTTGCAATATATTACCGATACCCGTAGCGGTCAAAAGATAATCATTCCCGACAGTGAGATGCAACGTTTCATTGCCGTAGCCGGAACCTACAACGATCATCTTATGTACTTCCAGCCTGATGAACTGAATTTGTCTAAAGGTACGAAAGTCCGTATCACTGGTGGTGACTTCGAAGGACAGGAGGGAGTTTTCCTGAAAGTGAAAGGTGCTCGTGACCGCCGTGTAGTCATTGAGATACAAGGTGTCATTGCCGTTGCCATGGTTACCATCCATCCTGATCTTATAGAAGTAGTAGATAGTTGACAATTGGCGTACTTTAATTTTTAACTTTTAATTTTTAATTCATATTATGTCTCTTTCCGAAGAAGCAATCACTCTTCAGCGTGCTGCGCACGATCTGATGTATTTGGGTATGGACGGGAGTCCTATTTATAGCGATGACCTCTCCCGTCGTAATGGTGAAGTTTACCGCCTAACCACGGCTTTGTATAACTCTGGTGCCAAAGGTTCCACAATTGAAGAACAGGCAAATGTCTGTCTTGCCCTACTGATGGGGTATAATGCCTCGTTCATCGATCACGGTGAAAAGCAGAAACATGTTCAAGAGGTCTTGGATCACTGTTGGGATATCCTTAACGTTCTTCCCATCTCGTTACTGAAGCTTCGTCTACTTACCGCTTGCTATGGTGAAGTCTTCGACGAGCCTTTGGTTGAAGAAGGTCGTGCCATTATCGCTTTGTGGAATTCTGCATTGATTACGACAGAACAGCAGGAAGCCATAGAAGAGTTTCAGAATGTAGTGGATAATCCTTATCCGTGGGAATATATTGATGATAACCTATAATTCACAAATGAGTATTAGAACGATTTGTGGTGAAACTTTATTTGAGAAGTAATTTTGTTTTGTATGAGTGTTTCAAAATCTTAGTTGGAATAACATAGTTTCCTATATCACAATTTAGGTGCAAGATAGTTTAGGATAAAGATTTAGCTACTCAAAATAACTGTTTATAATTGTTATTCTTTTGATTACTTCTCTCAAACAGAAGATCGTCCGTGGTGTAGGATGGAGTTTCTTAGATAATTTAGCTAATTTAGGCATTACGTTTCTTGTAGGCTTAGTATTGGCACGACTACTTACCCCAGAAGAGTATGGTATTATGGCTATGATTACTATTTTCATAGCTATATCCAATTCAATTACTGATAGCGGATTTTCTAATGCGCTAATACGCAAGATAGATGTGGGGCGCGTGGATTATAATACAGTATTCTACTTCAATCTTGTAGTGAGTGTACTGTTGTATGCTTTCTTGTTTATGTCAGCTCCTGCTATTAGTGCATTTTTTAATGAACCTCAATTGGTAGATGTGACGCGAGTGATAGGCTGGACGATTATCATCAATGCATTAGCCATAATACCACGAACTCAGTTCGTGAAAGATGTGGATTTTAAGACACAAACGAAAGTGTCTTTCATCTCTTCTATTGTCAGCGGAATTATAGGTGTTGGCATGGCTATCGCAGGTTTAGGTGTGTGGAGCCTTGTAGGACAGCAACTCTCTCGGCAACTGCTGAATACAGTTTTCCTTTGGATCTATAGCAAATGGATGCCTGTATGGGAGTTTTCTATGAATAGTTTCAAAGAACTATTTACTTTTGGCTCAAAGTTACTTCTTTCAGGTTTGCTTGACACCGTTTATAAGAATATTTACTATATAGTAATAGGCCGATTCTATAGCTCCGACCAACTTGGGCAATACACTCGTGCAGAACAGTTTAATACCATATTCTCAAGTAATCTGACTTCTGTAGTACAACGTGTAAGCTATCCTGTACTTAGTTCTATTCAAGATGATTCGGAAAGATTGCTTACTGCTTATCGCAAAGTGATTAAATCTACCATGCTCATTACTTTTGCTTGTATGTTAGGCTTGGCTGCAGTAGCCAAACCTTTAATTATCATTTTGATAGGAGAACAGTGGTTAGTAGCTATTCATTTTTTGCAAATTATTTGTTTTGCTGGTATGCTCTATCCTTTACATGCTATTAACTTGAACATGCTTCAGGTAAAAGGGCGATCTGATTTATTTCTAAAGTTGGAAATCATTAAGAAGATCATTGCTATATTACCTATTACCCTTGGTATTTTCTATGGTATAGAATGGATGCTTTTAGGAAGTGTTATCACTTCATTTATCGCATTCTTTTTGAATAGCCATTACTCAGCTGATCTTATCGGTTATCCTACAAAAAGACAGCTTATGGATGTTCTTCCTACATTCACTGTATCGTTTTTCGTGTCAACCATTATGTGGATGGTTTCTTTCATTGATATATCTTATTTCTTTTTACTTCCTCTTCAGATATTTATAGGTCTTGCACTTGCTTTTTTAATTTATGAGCGTTTGCATCTCCCCGAATACCTTGAAGTTAAGCAGATGGCATTCTCTCTTATCAAACGAAATTAAGAAAACGAATATATAATTAATTTGTACGATGGAAAAGAAAGTTATTACCGTTACTTCTCCTTTGCTTCCTTCGTTGGACGATTTTATTCCCTATCTTCAGGATATCTGGAATCGCAAATGGCTTACTAACAATGGCCACTACCATCAGGAATTAGAAAAGGCATTAGCAGAGTATTTGGAGGTGCCTTATGTATCCTTGTTTACTAATGGTACATTACCGCTAATGTGTGCCCTGCAGGCATTACGCATAACGGGAGAAGTTATAACAACTCCTTATAGCTTTGTTGCTACTACTCACTCTTTGTGGTGGAATGGAATTAAACCGGTATTTGTTGATATTGATCCTATAACTTGCAACCTCAATCCCGATAAGATTGAAGCTGCAATTACTCCTCGCACTACAGCCATCATGCCTGTACATGTATATGGAAAGCCTTGTGATACGGAACGTATTCAGGCTATTGCTGATAAGTATGGATTGAAGGTTATCTATGATGCTGCTCACGCTTTCGGCGTAAAAGTAAATGGATGGTCTATTTTGAATGCTGGTGATATGTCTTCATTGAGTTTTCATGCTACTAAGGTTTTCAATACCATAGAAGGTGGTGCATTAGTGATGAGAGACGAGCAAACTAAAAAACGTATAGATTATTTAAAAAACTTTGGTTTTGCAGGTGAAACGGAAATTATTGCTCCAGGGATTAATGGTAAGATGGATGAGATACGTTCTGCTTATGGTGTGTTGAACTTGAAGCAGGTAGATTTAGCCATTGCCGCTCGTCAGAAAATTGCCAATTTTTATAAAAATGCTCTTCGTGCTGTAGAAGGAGTAACTTTTATGGAAGATATATTTGGTGTTCGTCACAACTATTCGTATTTCCCTATCTTTATTGATGCGGAGAAATATGGGATAACCCGTGACGAACTTTATTTTAAGATGAAAGAGCAGAATGTGTTAGGCAGACGATATTTTTATCCTTTGATAAGCGAGTTTTCGACTTATAGAGGATTGGGGTCGGCCAGACCGGAGAATCTTCCTGTGGCACATAAAATTGCAGACAGTGTGATATGTTTGCCGATGTATTATGGTTTGACAGAAAAGGAGTTATCAGTTGTTATAAATGTGATAAGAAAGAAATGAGTAATTTAAATGTCGATGAGACTGATTTGGAGAAAGAATATGATGACTTCTTTGAAGTCAGATTTTCCCAATTAAAGAAAATATTTGAAAGTAGAAGGATAAATGTATATCCTGCCTATAATAAAATTGATGTTTATCATTTAGTGGATGATATTATTCGGAGTCGTGAGCACATCAATAAAATATCTTTTAGTGATGGAGTAACTTTGTATCAGTTGGATATATTCGGACATATATTCGAAACGTTCCCTAATAAAGATATAGCTTGGCCGTTACAACGCTCTAAATCGGGACATTACTCTATTTATGGTGAACAGCCCTATGGACGTATGAATCTTCCTTATGAGGAGTATAAGCAGAAGTTTGATTTGTGGTACGAAGGCGTAAGGAATGCTCATTGTAGTGATTTAACAATAATAGGGGCGAATGCAATTACATTAAAAGGAGAAATAGTATCTATTGATGGTTTGGGGAATCGTGTCTCCAGTTTGATCTTTGGACCACGTCATGTCATAGTTATTGTTGGTAAAAACAAAATTGTTGCAGATATAGATGCAGCTTTGGATAGAATACATAATTATGTTGCTCCTCTGACATATATTCGTCATGCAGATAAACACTATACGAATCATCGCATTTTGCCATGCGTGACAAAAGGTAAATGCGTGCATTGTAATAATCCGGAAAGTGCATGCATGAATACTGTTATTGTCAGAGGACAGATACATCACCATGCGGATAGAATTCATTTGATTGTGGTTAATGAAGAACTTGGTTTTTAGGTATGAGAAATTTAATAGTTTTGGGGGGGAGTGGCATTGGTATGATTGCCATATCTATAGCTAAAGAATTAGGAATATATACCATAGGTGGATTTTTGAATGATATAGTTCCTGTAGGAAATTCGATTGGCAAATATGAAAAGTATCCTGTAATAGGAACGACTGCTGATTTACCTCTTTTTTTGAAAGATTCCAATCATATATTTTTTGTAGCTTATGTTGGGATGCAGCACGAAGAAGAAGTTTTTGATAAGTTGGAATCTTTTCAGATCTCCAAGGAGCGATATGCGACATTGATTCATCCCTCAGCCATAATACCTAAAGGTATGTGTAATATAGGGGCCGGGGTCTTAATGGCTCCACTGTCTCAGTTGTCTCCGGACACAACAGTAGAAGATAATTGTATATTACTTCCCAATTCTTTCGTAGGTCACGACAGTACATTGAAACGTTTTGCTCACGTAGCGACTAATGCAGTAGTTGGTGCTAATGTGGTGGTTGGCAAAGCTTGTCATATAGGTAGTAATGCTACTATACGTGAAAAGATAAGAATTGGTGATTTTAGTTTGGTTGGTGCTGGTGCTGTAGTTTTGAAAGATGTTCCTGACAATAGTATTGTTGTTGGAAATCCCGCTAATTTACTAAGAATTAAAAAATAAACCATAATGAATGTTTCAACTTTAGGATTATACTATGAAGATTTTATTGTAGGTAATGAAATCTGTCATTCACTTTCAAAAACTATATTTGAGAGTGATAATAACTTTTTTTCACTACTAACAATGAATCATCATCCTGTTCATACCAATATGGATTATGCTTTAAAAAATCAGCATGGTAAAATTTTAGTTGTGGGAACTTTAGTCTTTTCCTTGGCAGTTGGTATTACAGTTCCCGATGTTAGTGGAAAAGCAATTGCAAATTTAGGCTATGAGGAAATTAAGCATTTGAATCCTGTATTTCTGAATGATACAATCTATGTACGCTCTAAAATATTGGATAAGCGTGAATCGAAAAACAAAGTAGATCGTGGGATTATTTATGTCGAATCCATTGCGTATAATCAAAATGGGGTTGATGTGCTCTCTTTTAAAAGAAAAATATTAATAAAAAAGAAAAATCATGGATGAAACCTATTTGATGCGTAGTCTGATGTTTGTTCCTGCGCATAATGACAAGTTGCTGGAAAGTGCAGCAAGGCGTGATGCGGATGTTTTGCTGTTGGATATAGAAGATTCAGTACCTTTTCCTGAAAAACAAAAGTCTCGTGATAATATTAAGGAGTTTGCAAAACGTCTTGATTTGAATGGTAAGATGCTTTTTCCTCGGGTCAATGATCGAGAAAGTGGGGAGTTATTAAAAGATACTTATCAACTGACAATAGAGGGGATAAAAGGTTTTATGTATCCTAAAGCTACTAAAGGGGAAGATATTTATTTTTTTGGAAAGCTTTTGGAAACAATAGAATATGAGAAAGGATTTCCTATAGGTACGTTTAAGATAATTCCTTTGATTGAAACGGCAGGTGCTGTCATTAATATACAGGAAATCTGCTCGTCTTGTAGTCGTATTATAGCTGTGGCTTTTGGTTGTGAGGATTATGTAACTGATTTACAAGGAAAACATGATTTGAAGGGAGTTAGTATTATGACGGCGCGGAATTTAATCAGTATAGGGGCTCGAAGTTGTGGGATTTTACCTATTGATACAGTTCATGTCAAAGTACATGATTTGGAAGATTTGGAAAAGAATTTAATTCTTAGTAAGAATTTGGGTTTTGAAGGCATGTTAGTTTTGAATCCAAAAGAACTTGCATTGGTACATCAATATTATTCTCCGACAGACGAAGAAATTTCTTGGGCTAAGGAAATGCTTCAATTGTCAGAGGAAGCAATTAAAGAAGGTAAAGGAGTTGCTGTAAAGGACAATAAGTTTATTGGACCTCCTATGGTGAAGATGGCTCGCAATATATTGAATAAACAAGAATTGATAAATAAAAGAAACTGCAAATTCGTTGATTGATGTGCAACTTTTTTAAACTATTAGTTTTTGCTTTCTTCTTATTGTCTTGCGAAAGTAAAGACAATAAGGATTTGATGGAAGTCTATTTGAGTGATTTTGTAGATAGTAAAAAAACGGATTCTCAAGTAATAAAAGAATGTTTGTCTTTTATTGAAGGTTATAAATGGAAAATTATACATTTTGATGTACGAAATTTAATAATAGATGAAGCTATCTTATTAGATACAAATACTACGGTTTTATTAGAAAATTGTACAATTAAGCAGGCTGATTATACATTCGATAATGTTTTTCGTGGAAATAACTTTATTATAGATCAGGAGAATCCTTATGGTTATCCTATCCAAATAAAAAAAATAGAGAATATAAGATTAATAGGAGATGGTAATTCGGCTATTATTGGTCCTGATCAAAATAAAAAGATAGATCATTATGTTTTAGGAGAGCAAGAGGCTATCGGTGATTACTATGGTTGGAGGACTTTACAGATATGCTTTTCTATGGCTTCTAATATTGAAATATCTGGTATAAATTTTACAAAAACGAGATGTTGGTGTATATCCTTTGATAAATGTAGTTATTTGAAATTGCATGATTTGTCAATTTACTCAGATTGTAAAAATGGAGATGGTATTGATATTCGTTCTGGCTGTCATCATGTTGAAGTATATAATATTACTGGAAATACCTCTGACGATACAATAGCACTATCTGCTGTGGCTAATATAAATAAAAGAGTTTATCCAGATGGAAATAAGATTTATCCGATGGAACCTTCTTCTTTTATGTTTTCAAATATTGGAAAAGGAGATTTAGATATTCATGATGTTAGCATTTATAATATAAGAACAACTGGATTAATGCATGGCTTAATTTTATTAACAGCTAATGAACATGAAATTTATAATGTTGAGGTTTCTGATTTTATAGAACCTATGGGGGGAGGAAAAAGGGAATCAATTATAAAACTTTATACTGGTTATGGAACTCTTTCATCTGCTAATAGAATACACGATGTGACTCTTTCAAATATAGTGTCATGTAATGCCAAATATACATTATTGTGTAATACTAAATGTCTAAATATCTATGTCTCTAATTTGATACAACACAATTCTTTTGGTAAATTGTTTCAGCTTAGTGATGCGGATGGATTTATATTGGACTGATTGTGATAAAAGTGTATAATATTGTTTTGATCTGATTTTACTGATGATGATTTGAGATGGTATATCACATATTTTGATGTTTACTTATAGATGAAAAAGAATATAACTATTTTACATTTATTTCTTGATGATAAATTCTTTGATTTAACATCAGAATTTTTTGACTCATTGGATGGAGTAGAAAATATCTATTGTTTTTATAATAGTAATAAAAAATTTCAGTTTAAGTATATAAAAAGAAGCGATAAAATTAACTTGATACATGACTATAAGAAATATGTATCTTTATTCTCCGATTCTAAAATTGATGTAGTCTATGTTCAGGCTCTATCATATAGATTTTACAAATACTTTAAGTATATAAGTATCGAGAAAAAGGTTATTTGGTGGAGCTGGGGATATGATATATATAATTCCATAGGATTCTATTCTCCTCTTATAAAACTTGATTTATATAAACATGAGACAAAGCATAGTAGATGTGTTCCCACTTTGACTAATATTTCGAAATGGCTATATAAACTTGCGATTGTTATAGCATGCCCGCTTTATTTGAATAATCGTCGTAAAATAGTAAGCCGAATAGATTATTATACACCTGTTTTGGCTTATGAATATGAATTATTAAAGAGTAGTTGTTCATATTTTAAGGCAAAGCCATTCATGTTGAAAGGGGGACCTAGTATACATCAACAAGTAGCCTTAGTTTATCGGGAAAGGCCTGGCAATATAATTGTTGGAAACTCTCTTACCTATGAAAATAATCATCTTGATGTTTTAGATGTACTTGCGAATTGTTCTGTTAAAGAGGGGCAAAGCTATGTTTTTCCTATTAATTATGGAGACTTTCCTAAAAGTGTCTTAAAAAAGAGAGCAAAAGAATTAGATGCACCTTTAGTGTGGCTGGAGTCTTTTTTATCTTGTGAAGAGTATTTCGCCTTATTTGATAAAGTAACCCATGCTGTTTTTGGAGTTATTCGGCAACAAGCGATGGGGAATATTTTTAGATGCTTATCACAGGGTATTAAGGTTTTCCTTTATGAAGATAGTATTGTGTATAAACAATTAAAACTTGAAGGTTATCATGTTTATACCATCGATGATGATTTGAAAGGGGATGCATTACAACATCCGTTATCTTTTGAAGAAGCTACTCAAAATATAACTCTTTACAACAATCTGGCGAGAGTAAAGGCTGATGATTCAAAGAATGAGTTCGAGAATCTAATCAATGAGGTTATTCATGAGTGGCGTGTTGGTATGTAGCTGGGTAATTTTGATTGTTTTAAATTTGTAACTTTGTCTGTTGTGTAAATGTATAAGTTTGCAATAAGATGTTGAAATATAAAATACATTTGGCGTCTTGTTATTTAATAATCCCTATTGTGTTTCTCTTGTTCCCTTCTTTTCCTACACTTTTGAGTGCTGGTGGGGAGCAAATTGTTTTCTTTTTAGAAATAATAACGATCATTGTTTTAGGCATATTGCGAGTCTATCGTGTTCAGGTTGAAAGTAGTGGTGTATTGATATATGTTTCTTTTTTCTTCTATTCCATTATTTTTTCCTTACTCTGTGATATCTATAAAGGGACAGCATGCTTTAGAGATTACTTTGAATTAATAAAGCCATTCGCTTTTTTGATCTTCTTTCTGTTTTATAGAAATTCTAATATAAAAACTACGGAAATTGAAAACATGACATTTAAAGCTTTGAAGATTGTGTTTTCAATTCTGATTGTTTATTGCATATTGGAGTTCTTATTCCCTGATCCAGTGAGAAATTTTTCATACTTAATATATAAACGTGAATCTGTTCCTATTTTGGAAAATAAAGCAATTGGTAGTTTTGGACAGACCTATCAATTTGCATTCATTTTATTGCTTCCCATTTCATACGTTTATATTCGGTTTTTGAAACAGCCTTCAATATTGCGATTTTTAGTATTTGCAGCCTTTTTCTTTGTTTTACTTCTAACACAGAGCCGCAGTATGTATTTCGCTTTTGCAGCTTGTCTCTTTATTTGCTTGTTATTGCCTTTTCTTTATTCTTCAGTACAATCAACACTGAGAATTTTGTTATTGGTTGTAGTTGTTGCATGCCTTGTTACGGTTGTGTTTATTTCTTATGAGGAAGTACTACGAGATACATTCACATATGCATTCTCAGGCATTGAATCCATGGCTTCTGGAAGTAATAACTCTGTGAATACGCGCGCAACTCAGTTAGACTGGGCTTTAGAGAATAACCTTTTTATGATAATAGGATCTGGTATCGGTAAAGAAGAAATGATACTTGAGAGTTTTTATTCTTTGTATTATTATAGATATGGAATCCTTGGTATAGCTTTGTTTATTTTTCTTTCATTATATACATCTTTGTTATCTTACAAAATAGCAAAGAATGAAGATAATAATAATGCAATGTTCTATTATGCATTATTTGTTTTTTATCTCATCACTCCTATGGCTATTGTGAGCTCTTGTCATCAGGATACTCCTAAAATTTCCCTTATATTTTATGGCTTAATAGGCTTGGTACATAGGAAGTCTGGAGAATTAAGAATTGAAAAATAGTTTAATTTAAATTATTATGAATATTGCAATTGTAGGCACTGGTTATGTGGGCTTGGTGTCAGGTACTTGTTTTGCCGAATTAGGTGCTAATGTAACGTGTGTAGATGTAAATACTCAGAAAATAGAGAATCTGAAGCAGGGAAAGATACCTATTTACGAACCTAATCTTGATAGCATGGTGCTGCGGAATATAAAAGCAGGACGTCTACGCTTTACAACGGATTTGTCTTCAATATTGGATAGTGTAGAAGTAGTATTTAGTGCAGTTGGTACTCCTCCTGATGAAGATGGTAGTGCTGATTTGCGCTATGTGTTTGAAGTTGCTAAAACTATTGGTCAACACATGAACAACTACTTGGTTGTAGTTACTAAAAGTACAGTACCGGTAGGCACGGCCGAGAAGGTAAAGACTGTTATTCAAGCAGAGTTGAATAAACGTAGTGTACAGATAGGGTTTGATGTGGCTTCTAATCCTGAGTTCTTGAAGGAGGGGAGTGCTATTGATGACTTTATGAAACCGGATCGTGTGGTAGTGGGTGTGGAGAGTGAGCGTGCTAAGGATTTGATGACTCGTTTGTATAAGCCCATGCTACTGAATAATTTCCGTGTAATTTTCATGGATATTCCTTCAGCTGAGATGACGAAGTATGCGGCCAATTCGATGTTAGCCACGCGTATTAGTTTTATGAATGACATTGCTAATTTATGTGAGCTAGTAGGCGCAGATGTGAATATGGTACGCAAAGGTATTGGTACGGATAGCCGTATCGGAAGTAAATTTCTCTATTCGGGGTGTGGATATGGTGGCTCCTGTTTCCCGAAAGATGTAAAGGCATTGATAAAGACAGCAGACCAAAATGGATATGATATGCGAGTATTAAATGCAGTGGAAGCAGTTAACGAAAGTCAGAAGAATATTCTATTTGAAAAGTTTAAGCTGTATTTCAATGGAGATGTTAAAAATAAAAAAGTAGCTATTTGGGGACTTGCTTTTAAACCTGAAACAGATGACATGCGTGAGGCGCCTGCGTTGGTGCTGATTGATAGTTTGCTGAAAGCGGGTTGTCAAGTATGTGCTTATGATCCGGTAGCTATGAATGAATGCAAACGTCGTATAGGTGATGTGATTTCCTATGGCAAGAATATGTATGATACTGTTATTGATGCTAATGCTATTTTTCATGTAACGGAATGGAAAGAGTTTCGTATGCCAAGCTGGGGTGTGATAAGGAAGGCTATGAAAGAGAATCCTGTGTTGATAGACGGTCGCAACGTATTCAGTGTGTCAGAATTGGAAGGTATTGATTATTTGAAAATAGGATAAATATATTTATGACACTTTTATATATTCATCAGTATTTCGTAACTCCAGAAGAACACGGAACAAGTCGTTCGTACTGGTTTGCTAAAAAATTGATAGAGAAGGGAATTAAAGTTACAATGATAACTTCAACTAATGAATATAAACATAGGCTGCCAGGGAGATGTAATATTGATGGTATTGATGTAATCTATCTAAAAAATGAGTATAGTCAATATTTTAGTAAAGTTCGTAAGATAAAGTCATTCATTGGATTCCTGTATTGTGCTACTAAGCAAGCTCTTAAAGAAAGGAATGTAGATTTGATATATGCGACATCTACTCCTTTAACAATTGGAGCTGTCGCTCTATTTATCCATAAAATAAAGGGATGGAAGTACATTTTTGAAGTGAGAGACTTATGGCCGGAGTTTCCAATACAGGTTGGAGCAATTCGGAACAAGTGTCTTATTGAAGCTTTGAGAAAGCTAGAAGCATTAATATATCATCATGCGGAGCATATAGTAGCTTTATCGCCCGGTATGGCAGATGGGGTTTTGAAATGTAAAATACCAGAAACAAAGGTAACAGTAATACCTAATATGTCGAAAGTAGATATTTTTTATCCTCATGAAAGAATATATACACAATTTGATAAGTATGGTATTGATAAATCAAAGTTTAATGTTGCTCATGTGGGATCTATGGGGGTGGCGAACGGACTTATGACTGTGATGGAATCAGCGAGGTATTTGCAAGACATTTTAAAGAATGGCTATATAAATTTTATTATGGTTGGTGATGGGGCAACAAAGCCTATGTTAGAACAGTTCGTGAGAGATAACGAACTGTTAAATGTTCGTTTTATTGGTGAATATGGAACAAGTGATGTGGCTGAAATATTGAACTGTTGTGATGTCAGTTTGACAAGTTTTAAGGATTTGCCAATTCTTTATACGAACTCTCCTAATAAATTATTTGATTCATTATCGGCTGGTAAACCTATAGTGGTAAATTCTGCAGGGTGGACGAAAGATTTAGTCGAAAAGCATTGCTGTGGTTTTTATGCAAATCCCAATAATCCCAGTGATTTGGCAAACAAACTAGTTGATTTGTCAAAAGATTCGGCTGCGTTGAAGAGATATTCTGTCAATTCAAGAAAAATTGCGGAAGAAGTGTTTGATAAATCTATTTTAACAGAGAATTTTTATCAGGTGGTAAGCAAATATATTGGCTAATATTCAATTGCGAGGAGGAGATAAACTTTTATGTATAGACATGGTTTGAAGAGGATGATTGATTTTATTTTCGTTTTTATGGCATTGCTTATTGTTGGACCAATACTATTGTTCATAACTCTTTGGCTACACTTTGCCAATAAGGGGGAAGGGGCTTTCTTTACTCAAAAGCGTCCAGGCAAGAATGGAATTTGTTTTCGAGTGATAAAGTTTAAGACAATGACGGACAAATGTGATGAAGATGGTAATTTGTTACCTGATGAACAACGTTTAACTAAAGTGGGAAAATTTATTCGTTCTACTTCTATTGATGAATTACCACAATTGATAAATGTATTGAAAGGTGATATGGCGTTAGTTGGTCCACGTCCTTTGTTAACGCAATATTTGCCTTTATATAATAAAGAACAAATGCGCCGTCATGAGGTCCGTCCGGGGATTACTGGATGGGCGCAAGTAAATGGTCGTAATGCTATTAGTTGGACAAAGAAATTTGAGCTGGATGTATGGTATGTAAATAATTTATCGTTTTGTCTTGATTTAAAAATCCTTTTTCTGACTATAAAGAAAGTTTTTTACCGGGTTGATATTAATTCGGCGAATGATGTTACAATGGAAGATTTTGATGGAACAAATTGATTTTAGTTTTTTAGAGGAACTGGCTGCTAAATATGGAACTCCCTATTATTTGATGTATCCAGATGTGTATGAGAAGAATATCGGCTCTTTTTTATCGGCTTTCACGCCTCGTTATGAAAATATAATTGTTGGCTATTCGTTTAAAACAAATTATGTTCCTTATTTGTGTGGAATATCTCTGAGGATGGGTTGCTATGCTGAAGTCGTGTCTACTATGGAGTATGAGCTTGCGCGGTATTTAGGATTTGAACATATAATTTTTAATGGTCCGATAAAAAATAAGCCTATCTTGATTGATGCCTTGAAAAACGGCACAATTGTAAATTTAGATTCATTATATGAGGTAGATTGCATATGTGAATATAAACTAAGTCATCCTAATGATGACGTAAGGATTGGGCTTCGTGTGAATATTGAACTTACAGATGAAGTGGGAAGTTCAAGGATTCAAAATGGTTTACGCGTAGGACGGTTTGGTTTTACATTGAAGATGTTAGAAATAGTCATTAGGCGATTAAAACAAGCAAACGTCAACATAATTTCTATCCATGGTCATACATCGTCTTCTGATCGGGCTGTTTCCAATTATCAAATCATAGTAAGGCAAATGTTAAAGATCTGCAAGACCTTTGACTTAGAAGATATTGAATACTTTGATATCGGTGGCGGTTTTTTTGGTGCTGCTGCAAAAGGTATAGATGCTTCCCATAAACCGCAATATAAGGATTATGCCGATGCAATTCTGGATATCGTACTTGCTGATAACTGGTTTATTACTCATACTCCTGCAGTAGTTATAGAACCTGGAGTTTCTGTCGTGGCAAATGTTTTCAGCTATGTGTCGAAATTATATCAAAGCAAGAGGATTGCTGGACAGAATTTTATCACAACTGATGGAACTGTTTTTGATGTTAAGCCGACTATGCATAGTAATAATTTACCTTTTACTATATATACTCAGACAGAATCTACACAACTAATAATTTGTGATATTGTAGGCTCAACTTGTATGGAAAAGGACATTATTTTGAAAGATGTGGAAGTTCCTAAAATACAATTTGGTGATTATATATTAATTGACGGAGTGGGAGCATACACAATTACGTTGACTCCTACCTTCATAAATTATCTTTCACCTATATTGAGCTTAACGGAAAATACTGTACAGCAAGTTAGGAGAAGACAAACGATAAATGATATTATTAGTTTATATAAATAATTCGATATATGAATATCCTTTTTACATGTGTAGGGCGTCGCACATATTTACTCAAATATTTTAAGGAACAATTGAAAGGTGAAGGTCTAATTGTAGGTACTGATATGCAGTTATCTGCTCCAGCTCTTTCTGTTGCAGATATTGCGGAACAGGTCCCCTCTGTATATGCAGAAAATTATGTTGACGTAGTTCTTGATATTTGTCTAAAGCATAATGTAAAAGCATTGATTTGCTTAAATGATTTGGAACTTCCTATATTGTCTGCAAATGAAGCACAGTTTGCTTTAATAGGTGTTGTGTTGATCGTCTCGTCACAACAAATCATAGATATATGTTTTGATAAATATAAGACTGCAAAATATATTTTGTCATTAGGTTTGAGAACACCAAAAACTATAGTTGATTATAATGAGGCTGTTAAGGCTATCAAGGTTGGTGAATTATCTTTTCCTTTGGTGCTTAAACCCCGTTGGGGGTCTGGCTCTATTGGTATTGAGTTTGTAGATGATCTTGATGAAATGGAAGTTGTTTATAACTTGCTTCATAAAAAAGTAAAGAAAACTATTTTGTCTACAGTATCACAAGGTAATGACTATATTCTGATTCAAGAAAAAATTTCTGGTCCAGAGTATGGTTTAGATATAATAAATGATTTAAAAGGCAATAATGTTGCTGTTTCTGTTAAACGTAAACTTGCAATGCGTGCAGGAGAAACTGATAAGGCGATTACGGTAGATAATGCAGACATCCGTAATATTGGTAGAATTATAGGAACGAGCATAAGACATATTGGAAACTTGGATTGTGATATACTGGAAAGAGATGGGCAATACTATGTCCTTGAGTTGAATCCTCGCTTTGGTGGTGGATATCCTTTTTCTTATGAAGCGGGGGTGAATTTGCCTAAAGCTATAATAGAATGGTTAAAAGGGAATGAAATAAATTCCTCCATTTTGCAGCCGCAATATGGTAGAATGTTTGCAAAATGTGACAATGTAGTAGAAATTGTATTAAAATAGCCATTATCTTGCTGAGTATGATAAAGGTTATATGTAAATGGTTGTTTGTACCATATTATGTATGGCATAAATAACCTATCTTTTTATATTCTTAATTTTCCGATTTATAGTTTTATAATCACATAATTCAATGGACAAGAGAATTTATCTTTGCCTTGCTCACATGAGCGGCAAGGAGCAGGCTTTTATAAAGGAAGCTTTCGATACTAACTGGGTTGTTCCTTTGGGCCCCAACGTGAATGCTTTCGAAGATGAACTGAAACATTTTGTAGGACAGGATAAGGAAGTTGTTGCTTTATCTGCGGGTACGGCAGCCATCCATCTAGGATTAATCCAACTTGGTGTAGGAGCCGGTGATGAGGTTATCTGCCAGTCGTTTACGTTCTGTGCGTCAGCCAATCCTGTAGCTTACCAGGGAGCTAAACCTGTGTTTATCGACAGTGAGGAGGATACCTGGAATATGGACCCTGTTTTGCTGGAAGACGCCATCAAAGACAGAATATCGAAGACGGGTAAGAAGCCGAAAGCTATTCTTCCTGTTCATCTTTACGGTATGCCTGCCAGGATTGATGAGATTTGCGCGATAGCCGCTAAATATGAAATCCCAGTGCTGGAGGATGCTGCGGAAGCTTTAGGTTCTGAGTTTAAGGGGCGGAAGTGCGGTACTTTCGGTACCTTTGGCGTGTTGTCTTTTAACGGTAATAAGATAATCACTACTTCGGGTGGCGGGGCTTTGATCGTTCCTGATGAAGCGGCGAAGAAGCAGACCATGTTTTATGCTACTCAGGCTCGTGAACCTTTCCCTCATTACCAGCATGAAAAGATCGGTTACAATTATCGTATGAGTAATATCTGTGCGGGCATTGGCCGTGGTCAGATGACTGTGCTGGAAGATCATATTGCCCATCACCGCCATGTACATGATCTTTATGCAAAAGCTTTTGAAGATGTGGATGGCATTACACTGAAATCTAATCCTGACGATCGTTTCAATGCTAACTATTGGTTATCTACGATTCTGATTAATCCGGAGAAGACTGGTACTAACTATGACGAAGTTCGTGTGCAACTTGATGCCAAAGGTATTGAGACCCGTCCTTTGTGGAAACCTATGCATCTTCAGCCTGTCTATGTGAATAATCCTTGTTATGTGAATGGTGTTTCAGAACGTTTATTCAATATGGGTTTATGTATTCCTGCTGGACCTTGGGTGACGGACGAAGATGTGGCTTATATTGTAGGGCAAATAAAAGGTTGCTGTAAAAAGTAGCAGTACAAGTTATTGAATAATTATTAGGATAATCCAATATTGTAAATTACCTTTATAGAAAATATATTGAGATATGGGTAAGCTTAAAGTATATAAGGAACAAGAACCGATACAGCAGAAAGCAAGTGAGTCTTTTGCTGCTTATTCAAAGATCGATTCTAGCATTGCTACGAGAGAACGGGACAATATAAAATCTGCAATTTCTGGTGAAGAATTATTAGATAGGCTTCGTCCTCGTATAAAAGCCTTGTTTAAATGAAAGTTGTATTTGCATCTGAAGTTGAAGAGGATTTATATGAACTTATAGAAGTGCTTATTGAAAAAGAGTACTTAGGAACTTATCCTTTTGCTATTTCTTATATAGAGGACTTAATTTCTGATATTCAACAAAACATAAACTCTAAATTAAAGAAAAAAGCTCCCGCTTTTTTTGAACGGTATGGTGAGGATATAGAAAGAAGAGTCGCTATCCATTCGGATCGTGACTTTTTTGTTTGTGGACAGATTTCCACATAATTGTGGAAAAAATACTCAAAATAGGAAAATACTTTTTATACATTGTTTGTTCAAATGGTTGATATATAGCTAAATATGACTTAAGTAACAGTTTTGGCATGCGTCTTGTACTATATTATGTGAGAGCTAACAAGAAATGTTTAACTTAAACAATTAGAATTATGAAAAAGTTATTTTTAGCAGTAGCATTGGTAATGGGATTGGGTACTTCAGTAGCATTTGCTAACAACATAGTATCGGATGTTGAAATCGTAACGATGATCAACGAGTTTAAACCGATTGATGTAAAAGAACTCCCGCAGGCAGTTCAGGATGCCATCAAGGAAAACTACTCGGAAGCAACCATCAAAGAGGCAGCCGTTGAAGTTGCTGAAGATGGAACTAAGACTTACAAGGTAACATTGGTGGATGCAGCCGGTACCGAGAATCCGGTTCTTTTCAATGAAAAAGGGGAAGTTCAGAAATAAGTTATACACACAATTAAAAAGGTACTCTATCACAGGGTACCTTTTTTATAGAAACTAATGTAATCGCATTTAGGTAAGATAGAAGATGTTTTGCTGAAACTCTCTTTCATTCGCAAAAAATTAAGTCTTTACTTTGATTTGATAATTATTAATAATCTGAAGAAAAAAATAGGAAAAGAATTGTTTATAGATAAAGAATCTGTAACTTTGTAATAAATAAAGACAGAAAATATGGAGAGTCAGAAAAAAGATACTAAACAGAAACATAAACGTAGTTCGAAGTTTACAACTCGAACCGTGAACGGGAAGGTGAGCAAACCTCGTCGTTCATTACGGCTTGTGGAAGTGCCTGATGATGAACTAAATCGTCTCCGTATAGATGTGTATCCTTATTTAATGTGATAGTGGAGTTAAAGTGCTATCCATATCATCTTGTGCAACGGGTTGACGACCCTTCAATTTCTCAAAATTCTTTTCTGAAATATAAGTTACTTTATAGCTTTAAATCTCCAAAGTCTCATCGGGATAGCCGTAACAGTATTCTATTATGACCGGATTGAATGAACCACGTGCCGTTGTGAATACTTGTGTGGCTTGTGGCCGATATGGAACCTACGATCGGCTGTTTACAATACCTTTATTGAAACCTGCAAGCAGGCGGGAATCAGTTTCCGATCTTTCTTCTGCAAGTACATGACGGAGATCCGGAAGGGTCGAACGGATTATGAGAACCTGCTTCCTATGACGATATGTCTAACCAATTAGTGAAAACAATTTAAAACTTAATATCCAAGACAAGTGACGAGTACCTACTGGCACTCGCCTGAAAGGTGTATACCATGTTTTGGACGCTTACGGCTGATAGGCTGGGTATAGATAAATAAGAGAGGATGTCAATCTTTAGAAAAATAATCATTTCTTTGTTTGATTGTTGCCCAGATAGTTGTACTTTTGTTTATGGGTAATATCAATGTATAATCGTATGGCAACAGTATCATTGAAAATACGTCTGAATTATAATCAGATATTAGAGTTAACTCAACAACTTTCTGATGATGATAAGTTGGAATTGAGCCGTGCACTTGCTGCTGAAACGAGAGGCATTAAGTTGAGACGATTATTAGAAACTTTTAAGACAGATGAAATTTCCCAAAAGGAGATAGATGCAGAAGTGGAAGCTGTTAGGCAAGAGGCGTATGAAAAGCGATTGCGAAATGAGAATAATTATTGATACAAATCTTTGGATTAGCTTTCTTATAGGCAAGAAGCTGTCTTGCTTGTTGGAACTCATATCTAATGGAAATGTAGAACTTGTAGTTTCTAAAGAACTTTTAGATGAGATTGAAAGCGTTGCTTCACGTCCTAAATTTGTAAAATATTTCTCCAAAGAGCATTTAGATATGCTATGGGATTTTTGGGCTCAAGAGACATTGTACTACGAAATAGGTAATATTTCTTCCCGTTGTCGGGATCCTAAGGATGATTATTTATTAGAACTTGCATTAGTGTCAAGAGCTGATTATCTGATAACTGGGGATAGAGATTTATTGATTGTGAAAGAAGTCGGTTCTTGCCAGATAATTACTGTCATGGAGTTTGACGCATTAACTTCTTCATTAGGGTGTTCTGCTCTCCTTCATGAAGATCTAGAAGATTATTACGCTATTGTTATTGGAGAATAGAGTAAATGTATAGTAACAACATAAAATGAAAGCCGCTATCCCTAAATCATCCGGATAGCGGCTTTTTTAAAATAGTGTGTTTATCAAACGCACTATTCACGCAATTTTTTGTATTTTTGCCGACTGTTTAATAGACACATCCGAAAAAACTTTAAAAAACGAAATAAAATGGCAGTAGAATTAAAAGACCTGACCAAACGCAGCGAGAATTATTCGCAGTGGTATAATGAGTTGGTGGTGAAGGCCGATCTGGCAGAACAATCGGCTGTGCGTGGCTGTATGGTGATCAAACCTTACGGATACGCTATTTGGGAGAAAATGCAGCGTCAGCTGGATGATATGTTTAAGGAAACAGGACATGTGAATGCCTATTTCCCTTTGCTGATTCCGAAGTCTTTCCTCAGCCGTGAAGCGGAACATGTGGAAGGTTTTGCAAAGGAGTGTGCAGTAGTAACACACCATCGTCTGAAAAATGCTCCTGACGGTAGCGGAGTAATTGTAGACCCGGAAGCTAAACTGGAAGAAGAACTTATTATCCGTCCTACTTCTGAAACCATCATCTGGAATACTTATAAGAACTGGATTAATTCTTATCGCGATTTGCCTATTTTGTGTAATCAATGGGCGAACGTGATGCGTTGGGAAATGCGTACCCGACTATTCTTGCGTACTGCAGAATTCCTGTGGCAGGAGGGACATACAGCACACGCCACTCGTGAAGAAGCTGAAGAAGAAGCAGTACGTATGCTGAACGTATATGCTGAATTTGCCGAAAAATATATGGCTGTTCCTGTAGTGAAAGGTGTGAAATCTGCCAATGAACGTTTTGCCGGTGCGCTGGATACTTACACTATTGAAGCCATGATGCAGGACGGAAAAGCTTTGCAAAGTGGTACGTCTCACTTCCTCGGACAGAATTTTGCCAAGGCATTTGATGTGCAGTTCGTGAACAAGGAAAATAAAATGGAATATGTTTGGGCTACTTCATGGGGGGTATCTACCCGTTTGATGGGAGCACTGATCATGACTCACTCTGATGATAACGGACTTGTACTGCCTCCTCATCTGGCTCCGATACAGGTGGTTATCGTGCCTATTTATAAGAATGCGGAGATGCTGCAGAAGATTGATGAGAAGGTAGCAGGTATCGTTGCTAAACTGAAATCTATGGGTGTTTCGGTGAAATATGATAATGCCGATAACAAACGTCCGGGCTTCAAGTTTGCAGACTATGAATTGAAAGGTGTACCTGTACGTCTTGTGATGGGGGGGCGTGATCTGGAAAACAATACAATGGAAGTAATGCGCCGCGATACGCTGGAAAAAGAAACCCGTTCTTGCGATGGTATCGAGGAATACGTAAAAGATCTGTTGGAAGAAATTCAAGCAAATATTTACCAGAAGGCTCTCAACTATCGTAACTCTCACATCACGAAAGTGGATAGTTACGACGAATTCAAGGAAAAGATTGAAGAAGGTGGCTTTATCCTTGCCCACTGGGATGGTACTACCGAAACTGAGGAGAAGATCAAGGAAGATACAAAGGCTACTATCCGTTGTATTCCTTTTGAAACTTTCCTGGATGATGATAAAGAACCGGGTATCTGTATGGTGACCGGTAAACCGTCGGCTTGCCGAGCTTTGTTTGCTCGTTCTTATTAATAGGATCTCAGTAAGATTATAGGAGAGGGCTGCACTTCCGTATAGGAGGATGCAGCCCTTTTAGGTTTAGAACAACTGTGTTTTTAGGCCGAATGATAAACTGAGGTAATCTTTAGGTTTCAGGTATTTGTTAAGGAATGCACTTACTATATACAAGTCGCATGTACTTATTTCGTAGTAGAAAGTAATGGCTCTTGCTCCCAAGCGCCAGCGTGGAGGTATGTTGTAAGTTAACCGTTGACCCAGGAAAGCGTGTATGCGTACTTTGGACGAAAAGCCATAGTAACCTTTCGGATAACGGTCTGGTTCATGTGTCCAGAATTCGCCTCCAAACACCGTATTAAAATACATGCCACAGGCAAGAGGTTCAACCGCAAAATCTTTTCCCAGTGAGATGCTCCAAGGCATATAGTTTTGCTTTAGGGTCATGGTGATTTTGGTGCGTTTGGAATCATATTTAGGCAGAATACCAAAGAGAATATCCGTTTCCCACTGGTTTCGTTTGCCATAATCCCATCCGGTACCCAGTGACAGCAATCCCATATTACCGGCAAATTGCAGTTTGGTATGAGTCGGTATCAGACTTTCCCAATGTTTCCGGTAACGATGGACACGCTTGTCATAACGACTGGAACGCTTTTTGCTAATATCGGCACTATCTATCTGTGTCGTTTCTTTTTCTATCCATATCGTATCATGTTTCACAATAATAATAGTATCCCTGAACACTTGGGCCGGCTCTGTATTTATTGTTTTCACTTCCTGTGCATAGCCGGTTGACGAATAGACAAGAAGGAAGCATGTCAATGCTTTAATAATAGACCACTTCGCGCTCATATCTGTCAGGAGTTACAGTGAATATATAGTAACAACGGTTTTTCATGCAATCACTCATGTAGTACATCACGCCGTCATCAAAAAGATCCTCTTCGAATACATGATGTTCGTGAGCTGCCGTACAGAATAATAAATCGGGAAACCTCTTAATGCTATATTGGAAAACCTGAGCTACATTATTATTGAACTCGAAGCAGAATGGACGTATATGCATGGAGAAGATGGTACGGTCGTACTCCTCGCGGCGATCTTCCAACTGAGCATTGATGAAGTCAAAGTCAGGAATAGGACGGGAGTAATCGAACTCGAGAGCATTGGTATTCAGACAAACGAATTTGATGCGGCCGGCAATAAATGAGAAATTGGGATCACCGAAAATGGCGCGATAAGTTTCTTCACCTGTGCCGAGACAGTCATGATTACCAATGAGACCAACATAAGGAACTTTCAGCTTATTCATGATATCACGTTGCCACAGGAACTCGTCTGTGACACCAAAATCACTGAAATCTCCGCCATGGATGACGAAATCAATGTCATCTCGTTTATTGAGGTGATTGACAAAATCCTGGGTTTCATCATACCAACGTTGTGAATCACCCATGGTAACAAAACGGATTGTCGTCTTGTCTTTACAATTGGCTTCTATTTTTGCTATATTGCGGTTGTTGATATCCGTCGGACCACTGATACGCACATCATAAGGATGGTAGTCTATCATGTCGCAACCGCCCATAAACAGACCTATGAGCGGGATGAATAAGAGTTTAGATAGTTTCATGTGAATGATATTAATAGTATATATAATCTCTATATTGAAAACTGGATGCAAATATAGAGTTTTCTTTTTGATTAATGATTGTCTTATATTCCTTTTTTCTGTCCTTTCATGCTATACCGATTATCCGGTGGTTGTCTATTTTTTAGACGGAGGTGTCTAATTATTAGACACTTGATGATTGGATTTGGAAAGCTAATTTGTTGATAATAAACGGAATTTGAGTTTTGGCACGCTTTCTGCATTTATATAGTTAAAGTATTGCGTGTATTAATCTTAATATGCTAAAGAGTAGATTAAAAGAAATAACTAATAACTCATAATTTGAAGAACATCATGATTGAAATTAATGACATCAGTAAAGTATTCCGTACATCGGAAGTGGAAACAGTAGCATTGAACCACGTGAATCTCGAAGTGAAAGAGGGAGAGTTTGCAGCTATTATGGGACCGTCAGGTTGCGGAAAATCAACCCTGTTGAATATTCTGGGATTACTGGATAATCCGACGGAAGGTTCATATAAACTTCTGGGACAGGAAGTAGGGAATCTGAAAGAAAAAGAGCGTACACGCGTTCGTAAAGGTAAACTGGGTTTTGTATTCCAAAGCTTCAATCTGATAGACGAACTGAATGTGTATGAAAATGTGGAATTGCCTTTGACTTACCTAGGCATCAGAGCTTCCGAACGTCGCCGGATGGTGGAAGATATACTGAAACGAATGAATATCAGTCATCGTGCCAAACACTTCCCGCAACAGCTTTCCGGTGGTCAGCAGCAACGTGTAGCCATTGCTCGTGCTGTGGTTACTAATCCTAAGTTGATACTTGCCGATGAGCCGACCGGTAATCTGGATTCTAAGAATGGTACAGAAGTGATGAATCTGCTGACAGAGTTGAACCGGGAAGGAACTACTATTATCATGGTGACACACTCTCAGCACGATGCTTCTTTCGCCCATCGTACGATTCATTTGTTCGATGGCAGTATAGTGGCAAGTGTTGCAGCACAGGAAATGTAAGTTACGATTATTACAATAGTAAAGTATGAAACAAATCTATTATGTCATAAGGACTTTATTACGTGGACGCGGTTCGAATATTATCAAAGTCATTTCCCTTGGATTGGGATTGACGATGAGTATTTTGCTGTTTTCTCGTGTGGCTTTTGAACAAAGTTACGACACCTTCTACAAAGACTATGACAATTTATATCAGATATTCTCTATTTTTTCAGCTGATGGTGAACAGTTTGAGCCTCAAAAGCAAAACTGTGGCCCCGTGGCAGGTGCCATATTGGAAAACTTCCCGAAAGAAGTGGAAGCAGCCACCAGTATCGCCTATTTTCTCGGTGGTCCGTTGTATAATGGCAGTGTTCGTTTCGATGACGAGATACTGTTGGCAGACTCACTTTTTTTCCGAACTATGGGTATTGAGGTACTGAGCGGAAATCCGGAGGATGAACTGGTACAACCGGATGTTATTTTTCTGAGCGACCGCTTGGCACAGAAAATCTTTGGCGGCGAAAATCCTATTGGAAAAGTGCTGAGCTACAATAAAGAAATAGCATTTACAGTGAAGGGGACTTATGCCGCTTTACCGGAAAACACTACGATGCGTCCCGAGGGAGTTGTATCTATGCCCACAGCTTGGAGTCGCAGTTGGGGTAACTATTCCTGGCGTGGGGGAGACAGTTACTACGAATATATCCGTTTCCGTCCGGGAGCTGACAAAGAGATTATCAATGCCCGACTGGATGACATGATACAGAAATATCGACCGGAAGAGGATAAGAAAGCTTATGGCTATACAGCTTTTGTGAAACCTATCCGTGATGTATATCGAAACGAAGACCAAGTGAAACGGATGGATAGCATTATGAGTATCCTAGCTCTTGCAATTCTTTTTGTTGCAACACTAAACTATGTATTGATATCCATCTCCTCGCTTACTTACCGCGCGAAAGCGGTGGGAGTACATAAGTGTAGTGGTGCAAGTGGAGGTACTGTATTCTCAATGTTTCTTCTGGAGACAGGTATTATCATTGTACTGGCTCTGGTGTTAATGGGATTGATATTGCTTAACTTTCAGGAGTTTATAGAAGATACTACCGCAGCCAAGCTGAGTGTACTTTTTGCACCCGATCGTATTTGGGTACCGCTTGCTGTAGTGTTGGTTCTTTTTGTTGTGGGGGGAGTATTGCCAGGTAGATTATTTGCGCGGATACCGGTGTCGCAGGTTTTTCGTCGCTATACGGAAGGTAAGAAAGGGTGGAAACGTCCATTACTTTTTATCCAGTTCGCAGGTGTGGCCTTTATCTGTGGACTGATGTATGTAGTGATGGCGCAGTACAATTATGTGAAAGATAAAGATATGGGATATAATCCGCAGCGTGTAGCGGTGGGGAATGCTTATTTTGGTAGTGAGGAGGAGAGTGGACCGGCATTGCAGTTTTTCCGTGGTCTGCCTTATGTCGAAGAAGTTTCTTCTGCGGTCAGTACCCCTATCTGGAGCTATAGTGGCTCAATGATTGAAGGCGAAAGTGGACAGTCCCTCTTCTCAACACGCTACAGTTTTGCTCTTGAAGATTACTTTAACATGATGGGTATGACAATGAAGGAAGGTCGTGCTCCGCGTGCAGCAGATGAAATAGTAGTGAATGAGGCTTTTGCGGAGAGGATGCGTTGGGGAGACAAGGCTTTGAACCACCCGTTACGTACAGAAGGCAAGAATTTTAAAGTCGTGGGTATATTGAAAAATTTTCATATAGGTTCCTATTACCAGCCACAGGATGTCATAATGTTCGGATATACCCGTACTTTCGGTAATACTGTCCATGTGCGTCTCAAAGAACCTTTTGCTGAGAATTTGCGGCGTCTGAACAAAGACGTAAGCGAAGCTTATCCGGACAAAACGATTGATTTTGCCGGATTGGAACAACGAATATTGGAACGGTATAATCCGGTTCGTGTCTTTAGCAATGCTACCATATTGGCGGCGGTAACCATGTTCTTTGTCATGCTGATGGGCCTGATAGGTTATACTACGGATGAAGTACGCCGTCGTTCCAAAGAAATTGCCATTCGTAAAGTGAATGGGGCGGAATCTTCGGGGATATTGGAGTTACTTTCAAAGGATGTCCTTTATGTAGCGCAAAATAGAGGAGGACGGAGCAACGCCGCTGGAAAATGCACAGTGCAAAGCCCGCGCCTACTATGAAGCCTTTGGTATCCCGGTTTTTTCCTGCGACAGCGGGCTGTATTTTGATGAGGTCCAGCCGCAGGAGCAGCCGGGGATTTATGTGCGCCGCGTCAACGGCAGGGAGCTTAACGATGAAGAGATGATTTGGCATTATGCGCAGCTGGCACAGCAACACGGCGGACAGCTGACGGCGCGCTATAAAAATGCCATCTGTCTGATTTTGGATGCAGACAACTGTTTTTCCAGTATCGACCCTTCGCTTTGGACCGAGCCGTTTCTGCTGGTTTCCAAGCCGCA
>OGYL01000455.1_pt1 | contig 32259 bp, 23 predicted proteins | sample 1576541 | NCBI WGS metagenome assembly OGYL01 (sample SAMEA3541551, study PRJEB24748) | human gut metagenome | biome: human gut; feature: human-associated habitat; material: faeces | place: China | collected 2012 | reverse complement strand
AAATTAATGTCGGCGGGATATTGTCTATGCAGTAGTAACCAATATCTTCTAAAATGTGTACAGCTGTAGATTTGCCCGCTCCGGACATGCCGGTTATGATAACTGTCTGCATAAATAGCCCCTTCTTAAAAAATTTATTCTACAGTAACAGATTTTGCAAGGTTCCTCGGTTTGTCAACATCTAATCCCTTGTGCAGGGAAATGAAGTATGCAAACACCTGAAGTGGAATGACCTCTAACGCCCCTGCAAAGCATCCTTTTGTTTTCGGCACATAAATGACGTAATCTGCCTCTTTTTCAATGGCGGTGTTGCCCTCCTGGGCCACGCCGATCACATAAGCGCCCCTTGCCTTAACCTCTTTAATGTTGCTGAGCATTTTTTCAAACAGCTGGTCTTGGGTTGCTAAGGCCACCACCAGCGTGCCGTCTTCAATCAGCGAAATGGTGCCGTGCTTTAATTCCCCGGCCGCATAGGCTTCTGAGTGGATGTAAGAGATTTCTTTCAGTTTCAGTGAGCCTTCCATGGCAATGGAATAGTCAATTCCACGGCCAATGAAGAACACGTCTTCTACGTCTTTAAACTTTTTGCCTAATGTTTCTAAATATTCGATATCAGAGAGCTGGCCTTTCACTTTTTCTGGTATAGACAGCAGCTCGTCGACAAGTTCTGCACGTTCCTCTTGGGTTATTTTTCCCTTTATTTCTGCAATGTAAAGCCCCAGCAGGAACAGCACTTCCATCTGTGTACTGTAGGCCTTTGTGGTAGCAACGGCAATTTCCGGGCCGGCATTGGTGTAGAGCACGTCGTCAGACTCTCTGGCAATGGAGCTTCCCCGCACATTTACAATGGAGATAATTTTCGCATTGTGCTGTTTGGCATACCGCAGTGCCGCTAACGTGTCGGACGTTTCGCCGGACTGGCTGATGATAATTGCCAAATCACCGTCGTTAATCACCGGGTTTCTGTAACGGAACTCAGAAGCCAAGTCCACCTGGGTGTCTACTCTGGCGATACCCTCAATGATATTTTTCCCCACAAGCCCCACGTGATATGCGCTGCCGCAGGCAATGATGTGCACCTTGTTTAAGCCTTTAAAATAGCTTTTGTCTAACGACAGCTCGTCAAGCACAATTTCATCGCCCTTAATTCTGGGGTGAATGGTGTCTAAAATGGCTTTGGGCTGTTCCATAATTTCTTTCATCATAAAGAAGTCGTAGCCCTCTTTTTCCGCGGCGGAAACGTCCCAGTTCACCTCAAATATTTTTTTGTCAATGGGGTTTTTGTCCTGATCCACAATTTTAATTTCATCCGCTGTCACAATGGCAAACTCGCCCTGTTCTAAAAGATACACATCCTTCGTTTCGGAAAGAATGGCCGGAATGTCCGACGCAATGTAGTTTTCACCCTTTCCCAGCCCTGCAATCAGGGGGCTGTCTTTTCTGGTGGCATAAAGCGTATTTGGCTCATAAGTGCTTACCAGCCCCAAGGCATAGGCGCCTTCAAGCTTTGAAACAACGGTTAAAAACGTATCGAACACATTGCCGTTGTAGTAATACTGCATGAGCTGGGGAATGACCTCTGTGTCGGTGTCAGAAGCAAAGGTAAAACCTTTTTCAGCTAAAAATGCCTTTAAATCCAGATAGTTTTCAATAATTCCGTTATGTACAATGGCAAAGTTGCCGTCATTGGAAAAATGCGGGTGCGCGTTATATTCCGTCGGCGCGCCGTGGGTTGCCCACCTGGTGTGGCCAATTCCCGTTGTGCCGCTTAAGTCCATATTCTTTGATTTTTCCACCAGCTCAGACAGTCTGCCCTTTGCCTTGCAGCTTTTTAAACCGGTTTCGCCTGCAATGCAAATGCCGGCGGAGTCGTATCCTCTATATTCTAATTTTTCTAACCCTGAAAGCAGGAAGGGTTTTGCCTGGTTTTTTCCAACATAACCTGCTATTCCGCACATAATTTAAAACCTCCAGTTCTTATTTTATATAAGCCTTGCTTCAATGAGTTTTGCAAGATAGTTTGCTTTTTGGGTAATAATTCCCTGTTCCGGTCCCTCAATCATAACGCGCACACAGGGTTCCGTTCCCGACGGGCGGATCAGCACCCTGCCGTTTCCGGAAAATTCTTCCTCTACTTCGCGGATTGCTTCCATAATTACGTCGTCGTCCCGGTAAGTTTCCTTTTTAGCATTGGAAACCTTGGCATTCACCATAACCTGTGGAAGCGGCACAAACACAGATGAAAGCTCGCTTAAGCGCTTGCCGGTTTTCTTTAAAATTGAAAGCAGCAGCAGCGCAGAGCATAGACCGTCGCCTGTGGTGTTAAAGTCCAAACAAATGATGTGGCCAGACTGCTCTCCTCCCAGAGTGTAGCCCTTTTCCAACATTTCTTCCAGCACATAGCGGTCGCCAACCTTTGTCTGCACAATTTGAATGCCCTTTTCCTTTGCGGCGTTCACCAGCCCCAAATTGGTCATCACCGTTGTTACCAACGTATCTTTCGAGAGCATTTTGTGCTCTTTCATATAGTCTGCGCAAATCAGCATAATTTTGTCGCCGTCAATTAACGCACCGTTTTCGTCCACCACCAAAAGCCGGTCTGCATCGCCGTCGAAAGAAAGTCCTAAGTCTACGTCAATGTTTTTCACATATTCGCAGAATTTATCGGTGTGGGTTGAGCCGCATTTTAAATTGATATTGGTGCCGTTGGGGTGGTTGTGCACTACAAAAACCTCTGCCCCCAGCTCAACCAACGTTTCAACGGAGCTTAAATAGCTTGCGCCGTTGGCGCAGTCTACTGCAATTTTCAGACCATCTAAGCTTTCACCCTTTAAGGTTTCTTTCACAAAGGCTTTATAGTCTGAAAGAGCGGTGTCGCACTTTGAAATGGTTCCCACTGCATCGCCTGTGGGAAGGTCTAAGCTGGCGCAGTCGTTTTGAATAATTTCTTCAATTTCGTCTTCTATGTCGTCGCTCAGCTTATATCCGTTACCGTTAAAAATTTTTATCCCGTTAAACTCGGCGGAGTTATGTGAGGCTGAAATTACAATGCCTGCGTCTGCGTCGTATTTCCTGGTTAAATATGCCACCGCAGGCGTGGGAATTACGCCCAGCGAAATAACGCCTGCGCCCAAACTGCAAAGACCTGCAGAAAGCGCCGCCTCCAGCATATCGCCGGAAATGCGCGTGTCCTTCCCGATTAATATTTTAGGCTTATGCATGGTTTCTTTTGTCAGCACATGCGCCGCAGCTTTTCCTATTTTCATTGCCAGCTCCACGTCGAGTTCTGTGTTGGCAACGCCGCGCACACCGTCTGTCCCAAATAATCTGCCCAAATGATAACCTCCTTAATTGCTCGTATATAGAATTTTAATACAGTTATTATTATTTTAACACAATTTTGTCAAAAAGTAAAAGTTTTTTTTCAAATTGTACATACTAAAATTAACAAAAATTTACGGTTAGGAGAAATGTGAAATGGTAATAGCGGTGGAAAAGGGATTAGATGCAATGAAAAGTTATTTAAGCGAACGGGGATTTCAGGTTGTAGACCTTGACAGCTCTCAGGTTTTTGACGCTGCAGTTTACGAAAACCTGGGCTTTTTTAACATTCCCACGCCAAATCAGGTGACGGCAAAAGCAGGCACGGGGCAAGCAGGCACTTTTTTGGTCTGTGCCCGGGGCAAAACGCCCCAAGAGGTAGAAACCATGCTTCGCCAAAAAGCCTACGGCAATCTCTTTTAAATTTGGTGGATTTTGTTGTTGAATTCCATACCTTTTTGGTGTATAATAGAAATAAAGTTAAATTTAACAAACTAACCAATACAGGAGTGTTAAAAATGGAACCATCAATTTATCTTGATAACAGTGCCACAACTCCGCTTAAAAAAGAGGTTCTGGACAAAATGATGCCGTATTTAACCGAAAACTACGGCAACCCGTCCTCTATATACAGTATCGGAAGGTCTGCAAAAGCGGCAATTGATGCGGCACGCATACAAGTGGCCAATGCCATTGGCGCTCAGCCCGCTGAAATCTATTTTACCGGCTGCGGTTCAGAGGCAGACAACTGGGCCATTAAGGGCATTGCCCGGGCAAAGGAGAAAAAGGGAAAGCACATCATTTCTTCTGCCATTGAGCACCACGCGGTGCTCCACACCTTAAACTATTTGGAAAAGCAAGGCTTTTCTGTAACGTATCTACCAGTGGACGAGTTTGGCAAAATCAGTTTAACCGACCTGGAAGAAGCCATTCGCCCCGACACCATTTTAATTACCATTATGACAGCCAACAACGAGGTGGGCACCATTGAGCCCATTTCTGAAATCGGCGCAATTGCAAAAAAACACAACATCACCTTCCACACCGACGCGGTTCAGGCCGTGGGCGCAATGGAGCTTGATGTGAAGAAAATGAACATCGACATGCTTTCCATGTCGGCCCACAAGTTCGGCGGGCCAAAAGGTGTTGGCGCACTTTATGTAAGAAACGGTGTGCGGCCGGAAATCTTTATGCATGGCGGCGCGCAAGAACGCGCACGGCGGGCCGGAACAGAAAACGTGGCCTCCATTGTGGGAATGGGCGAGGCAATTGCTTTGGCTACCCGAAATATTTCCGAAAAGGCGGAAAAGCTTTGTAAGCTGCGGGATTATTTGATTAAAAATATTATGGAAAAAATTCCTTATGTAAAATTAAACGGCCACCCAACCGACAGGCTTCCGGGAAATGTAAACTTTTCGTTCAGCTACATTGAGGGAGAATCGCTTTTGTTAATGCTGGACTTAAACGGCATTGCAGCCTCCTCCGGCTCGGCCTGCACCAGCGGTTCGCTAGACCCCTCTCATGTGCTGCTGGCTTTGGGCCTGCCCCATGAAACGGCACACGGTTCGCTGCGCATTTCCATTGGGGATTATAACACAAAAGAAGAAATCGACAAGGTGATTGCGCTTTTGCCAGGCATTGTGCAAAGGCTTCGTGATATGTCGCCATTATATGAAGAAGTGAAAAACAAGCAATAGCAGAAAGGACGGTTTACTATGTATAGTGAAAAAGTAATGGACCACTTTTCAAACCCCAGAAACGTTGGAGAACTTCCCGATGCCAACGCTGTGGGACAGGTGGGCAACGCCAAGTGCGGCGATATTATGAAAATATACATGAAAATTGAAAATGATGTGATTCAAGACGTAAAATTTAAAACCTTTGGCTGCGGCGCCGCGGTTGCCACCAGCTCAATGGCCACGGAAATGGTGAAAGGAAAAACTATAAAAGAGGCGTTAGAGCTTACCAACAAGGCTGTGATGGAGGCCTTGGACGGGCTTCCGCCGGCAAAGGTGCACTGCTCTGTTTTGGCGGAGGAAGCGATTAACGCTGCCATAGCGGACTATTACAAGCGTCAGGGCATTGAGCCGGACATGGAAATCCGCTGTGCGGGCTGCAACGGCGAGTGCCATGTTGACAGCCATCACCATGGAGAATAAAATGCGCATTATGTTAGGAATGAGCGGCGGCGTGGATTCGTCCGTCGCTGCTCTTTTGTTAAAACAAAGCGGTGCAGATGTTGTTGGCGTAACCCTTAGGCTCACCGAAGACGACGACGGAACAAACGCCGAGAACGCCAAAAAGGTGGCAGACGCGTTAAACATTTCCCACATCACGGCAGACATGCGGGCTGAGTTTCAAAAAAACGTTACGGACTATTTTGTTCAGGAATATAAAAACGGCAGAACACCGAATCCCTGCGTTGTGTGCAACAAAACCATTAAGTTTGGAAAAATGCTGGATTTTGCAGAAAAAAGCGGGTGCAGCCATGTTGCCACCGGGCACTATGCACGGGTGGAACGAAATCCTGCCACGGGGCTTTATGCGTTAAAAAAAGCGGCTTACTTGGAAAAGGATCAGACTTATTTTTTATACACCTTAACACAAGAACGCCTTTCAAAAACACTGTTTCCGTTAGGGAGCTACACCAAGCCCCAGGTGCGGGAGCTGGCTGAGCAGCACGGCCTGGCCAGCGCAAAAAACCGCGACAGCCAGGACATTTGCTTTATTCCCGACGGGGACAAAAACCGCTATTTAAAACAGTTCTTAAACGAACAGCCAGGCAATTTTACAGACGCAGACGGCAACATTTTAGGAACCCACAAAGGCATTTTTCACTACACCGTCGGCCAGCGCAAGGGGCTGGGCACAGCCTTTGGAAAGCCAATGTTTGTGCTTTCCATCAACGCGAAGGACAACACAATAGTGCTGGGCGAAGCCGGAAGCGAGTTTTCTGAAGGATTTTATGTGGAAGACTGTAATTTCCTGCCCTTTTGTGCTGCGCCGGATGGGTTTGAATGTCTTTGCAAGGTGCGTTACAGCGCGCCCGATATGCCCTGCCGGCTGGAAAAAACGGAAAATGGATATTGCGTTCGTCTCACCGCGCCCGCCAGGGCCATAACGCCGGGGCAGGCGGCGGTGTTTTATTCAGGCGACGAGTTAATCGGCGGCGGAACCATTATAAAGTCGTTTTCAGGCAAGCTATAACGTGGCGTTAATGGCCTCGGCGGTTTTAATTTTGTCAGGCAGTTCTTCAGGGAGGGAAACAACAACGTTGTCGCTTTCATCGGTTAGACGCCACAAAATCATTTTTTCGTCGCTGTCTAAAGACAGATCGACAATCACCAGCGCACATCTTAAGTCGCAGCTCCGTTTCATTGCCAGGCGCACGTCGCACTCAAGGCTTTCTGCTCCGTGTTCTAAGGGCAATACAATGCAGTCTTTCGGCCTGTAGCGCGAGAAACGGTTCGTAAAAAATTCGCCGACTTCATAAAAGATATTAATAATTGCATATGCAATTAAAAATATAACCACTGCATCAAAAAATACATTCCCAGTCATACTATGTAACCTCCGAATCTCTTTTTGATACATAGTATGGCGGAAGTGTGATTTTGGTGAAAGAAACAAAAATGGAGGGTACATATGAATAAAACAACATTTAATGCAAAAGATATTGCTATAGCGGCGTTACTTACGGCCCTTGCAATTTTAATTCCGATGCTCATGCCGTTTAAAATTGTGCTGGAACCAATTTTTTCGGCCACCTTTGCTTCTCACGTTCCCGGAATTTTGGCAATGTTCGTTGGGCCTTTTGCTGTTATCGGCACGGCCATCGGCAGCGCGGTTGGGTTCATCTTTTGCGGCCTGGGGCCCTGGGTGGCAGCCCGGGCATTTCTGCACATGGTGTTTGGCTTAATTGGCTACCAGCTGATTAAAAAGAAGTATAACATTTTTTTGGTTGTGCTTGCCACCGGGTTGATTCACGCTGCAAGCGAAATGCTTGTAGGACTGATATCATTACCGTTTGTTGTAACGCCTGCACGCGGCGCCCTGTTTTACATTGTGGTGTCCATTGGCTGCGGAACATTTATTCATCACTGCATTGACTTTGCGGTGTCCTTAGTGATTTTGGGCGCATTAAAATCGGCAAGGCTCATATCCGGCACGGTGAATTACAAGTCGCTGAAGCAATAGAACTTTTATTTATTCTGAAATAAATTTATCGGAGGTTATTTATGAGGGACGAGAAACAAAAAGTTGTTTTAATTGGCACAGGGTTTGTGGGCATGAGCTTTGCCTATGCCCTTTTGAACCAGAACGTGTGCAACGAGCTTGCACTGATTGACGTAAACCGCGACAAGGCCCGCGGCGAGGCCATGGATTTAAACCACGGTTTGGCATTTTCCGGCGCCAACATGCGTATTTATGAAGCGGACTACGACACCTGCAAGGATGCAGACATTGTTGTAATCTGTGCCGGCGTGTCGCAAAAGCCGGGCGAAGATCGGCCTGCGCTGCTCCAGCGGAACACCGCAGTGTTTAAATCCATTGTAGACCCGGTTGTGGCTTCCGGTTTTTCGGGCATCTTTTTGGTAGCCACCAACCCGGTGGACGTGATGACCCACGTAGTGAAAACCCTTTCCGGGTTCGACAGTCACCGCGTTATCGGTACAGGAACCACGCTGGATACCGCAAGGCTGCGCTTTTTGCTGGGAGAATATTTTAATATTGACCCCAAAAACGTCCACGCCTATGTAATCGGTGAGCACGGCGAGAGCGAGTTTGTTCCCTGGTCGCAGGCCATGGTGGGAACCAAGTCAGTTTCGCGGATTGTGAACGACTATGGCGACCGCTTTAAAAAGACCGACATGGACGAAATCGGCGCCAAGGTGAAAAACGCCGCCCAGGAAATTATTGCGGCAAAGCAATCTACCTACTACGGAATCGGCATGGCCTTAGTTCGGATTACCAAAGCCATTTTTGGTAACGAAAACAGCATTTTGACCGTGTCCTCCTATTTAGACGGCGAATACGGCCAGAGCAATGTGTATGCAGGCGTTCCCTGCATTGTTGGCAGAAATGGCGTTTTAGGACAGCTCACCTTAGAACTTACCGACGAGGAGCTTTCTAAAATGCAAAACTCCTGCGACATTTTAAGGCAGTATTATAAAGAAACAAATTTATAACCTCTGTTATAAAATAAATGCAATTATGGACACAAAAACCCGGCATGGCCCAAAAAGCCATGCCGGGTTTTTGCCGGATTGACTTTATTGCGCACACATGATAAAATAAAGATTATTGAATGAAAGGTGTGTGAAAAAATGGAATTTATGAACTTTGAAGACTTAAACTATATTTTCATCAAACCCAAAGAGTTTGATGAAACAAAACAATATCCGGTGATTTTGCACCTGCACGGCGCAGGCTCCCGCGGCAGCGATTTAAATCTGCTTTGTGATAACCCTTTTTACCATCACTTAAACACATATGAATCGTTTCCTTTTGTGGTGTTTGGCCCCCAGTGCCATTTAGACACTTGGTTCGATTTGTTCGAACAGCTGCGTAGGTTTTCGCAGTACATAGCCGGGTTAAACTTCACCGATGCCTCTCGGATTTATTTAATGGGCGCCAGCATGGGGGCATATGCAACCTGGCAGCTTGCCACTTCCCTGCCTGAAGTGTTTGCTGCGGCTGTGCCCATTTGCGGCGGCGGAATGTATTGGAACGCCGGCAGGCTGAAAGACGTGCCGGTTTGGGCGTTTCATGGTGCAAAAGACGACACTGTTTTTTGCGAGGAAAGCAAAAAGATGGTAGACGCGGTGAACAAAAATGGCGGCTGTGCGCGCCTTACAGTTTATCCTGAAACCGGCCATGACTCGTGGAATGAAACCTATGAAACTCCTGAGGTTTTTTCCTGGCTTTTAGCACAACAAAAAGATAACGTCCAAACGCCTGAGGTAAAATGCTGCGAGGGCAAACAATTTGGCTGAGGGAGCTGTTTTATGGAATTTTTAGATGTATCAGACGAAAACGGGAACCCGACAGGAGAAATTGTGGAACGAACTGTTGCCCATGAAAAAGGGATTTTGCACAGAACCTCTCACGTGTGGGTGCTGCGCCGCCGGGGCAAAGCAGTTCAGGTGCTTTTGCAGAAACGGTGTGAAACGAAAGATTCTCACCCCGGCTGCTTTGACATTTCCAGCGCCGGGCACATTCCCGCCGGGTCGGATTTTGTGCCCTCTGCCTTGCGGGAACTGAAAGAAGAGCTGGGCATTTGCGCACAGGAAAACGAGCTGATTTTTTGCGGCAGGCGCAGGCTTTTTTATGAAAAGGAGTTTCACGGACGAACGTTTTGCGACAATCAAATCAGCAACGTATATGCCCTGTGGCGGGATATTGAGGCAGAGGATATTTCGTTTCAAAAATCGGAAATTGCCCTTGTTTGCTGGATGGAGTTTAACGAGTTTGAACGCAAGGTGTTAAACAATGAAATTCCCCACTGCATTGTGGCGGAGGAGATTGAAATGCTGAAACAAAACGCAATTACATAAATTTAAGGAGGAACACGAAGATGTATAACATTGAGCTTGGAAAAACGGGCCTGATTGTGCCCACGCTGGCCGTGGGCTGTATGCGGATTAACAGCCTTACAAAACCGGAGGCGGAGCGGTTTATCAACTCTGCCATTGAGCAGGGGGCTTACTTTTTCGACCATGCGGACATTTACGGCCGGGGAGAGTGCGAATCGCAGTTTGCCGAAAGCTATGGCATGACGGCTGAGAAACGCGAAAAAATTCTTTTGCAATCTAAGTGCGGCATTGTGCCGGGTAAAATGTTCGACTTCTCCAAAGAGCACATTATTGCGTCTGTTGAGGGCAGCCTGAAACGTTTGAAAACCGATTATTTAGACGTTCTGCTGCTTCACCGTCCCGACGCGCTGATGGAGCCGGAGGAAATTGCCGAAGCTTTCACGGCGCTTAAGAGAAGCGGAAAAGTGCGCCACTTCGGCGTGTCGAACCAGTCTCCAGTACAGGTAGAGCTCATTTCCCGCTATCTCGACATGCCCATTGCTGCAAACCAGTTGCAGCTGAGCATTACCAACTGCACCATGATAAAAGCCGGCTTAAACGTCAACATGGAAATTGATCCCGCAGTAAACCGCGACGGCGGCGTGTTGGATTATTGCAGACTGAACGGTATTACCATTCAGCCCTGGTCGCCTTTCCAATATGGATTTTTTGAGGGTACTTTCATTGATTGTGAAAAGTTTAAACCTTTAAACGACTGTTTAGAAAAAATTGCAAACAAATACGGTGCGGACAAAACAGCGGTGGTAATTGCCTGGCTTTTGCGACACCCCGCCCGTTTCCAGCCGGTTACGGGAACTATGAACGAGGGCAGGTTGAAATCGTGTATCCGCGGCACAGAGATTAAGCTCACCCGGGAAGAATGGTATGAAATTTATTTGAGTGCAGGCAACAAACTGCCGTAAGCGATAAACAAAAAAGAATAGCTTTTTGAAAAGCTGTTCTTTTTTGTTTTGTTTGTTTTAACTGCAAACAATATCAATTTGCACAAACCGATACCAATCACCATCAAGATAGCACGCACGAATATTGCATATGCCGCTGCCCACAGCAGTGACACGGCCAAATTGGTCAACGGTAGCTACGGCTTCATTAGTGGAATAAAATGTAATATTTTCATTTGCCGTCGAAAATTCCTCAAGTTTTCTGCCCATTGCCGTTGCCTGTAAGGTAACGTTTTCACCTGTTTGCAGGCGATACTGAGAAGTGTTGTTTAAAAGTTTCAACCGTTGGGGTGTGCTGCCGAATTTTTCAACATATTCCGGTTCCAGTCCGGCGTTTTCGATAATGCTTTTAGCCTTATCCGGAAAATTGCCGTCCGCAAAAATTTGTGCCGGCTCAAAAATATTGACTTCTTCATTAAACTTTCTGCACGCAGAGGTGGTAGAAAAATTATCGTGAATATAATTGTTTTGAATGGTGCCTGCATGAATTACGAGCCATTCCAGTTCATGGCCATTTCTATACCGTCTGTTTGTTACCGCAGGGCACTCTCTTGTATCCACCACGTTGTTTGCAATTTCCCAATAGGTTGAGCCTTCGTCCGGATAAATTGCCGCCGGTGTGCCGCGCATGTTTTCAAAATAGTTATAGCATATCTGATTATAATTGTCCGCACTGCCGCCTGTAGCTCCTAAGGTATAGATACCGCCGCTGTCACACAGGTAATCCTTCGCAGTGTCGTGAATATAATTAAAGCGGATATCCACGTTAACCATGCCTGTCCCGCTGTCGGCATATGCATCCCAGCCCCACCCTATGTGCATACCGGAATAGTTCACATTATAAATTTCGTTGTGAGAAATAACGCTGTCCCGTATCCAGGAGACGCCAAGCCCAACACAGCTTCGGTAGTCAATTCCCACATCGTGAATCAGGTTGTTTGTCACGTTGTTGCCCGAGCGGAAATATATTTCATCGGTGGGATTTCGAAATTTTTCAACATTGCGTGCTTCAGCGCTTGCACAGCCAAGATTAATTCCTGTGCCAGATATATCGTAAATGTGATTCCCAATTAAATCGCAATTGCGGAATGTTTGACGAAAATTAATCCCCGCACCACCAAGCTTGGTGAAGACGCAATCGATAAAATCTACGTTTTCGGCATCTGCCACAATTACTGCGGCATCTTCAACATTGCCTGTAAGTCTCCCGTCACCCGCATATCCGCTCAAGTGATTTGCCTGACTGTCACGGTAGGAGTTTTGCGCTGTAGACGGCCAGAGCCACGTGAACATCTCAAAACGCAGACCGCGGAACTGAATATTTCGAATCATGGTTTCGGTGCCGTCACCTGAGATGGTAAATGCGCGCTCCAGCATCGGAACAGAAGCAATCATGGTTTTAGGATTTTCGCCGGCGCGGGGTTTGTAATATAGGTACCCATCTGTTTTGTTTAAATACCATTCTCCTTCAGCATTTAACAGCTCATAGGCATTTTCAAACCACATTGGAAATGTGGTCGGGCAGTTGTTTGAAGAAATTCCCATCTTCCACGATGTGGAATTCATGGTGATAACGCATTTTCCTTCCTCGTTTAATGCAATGTTTTTTACTTTGACGCGAGGGTTTGTCCAATACTCATAATAAACCGCCTCCATGTCGCTTTGGTTCTGAAAGCTGACATACTCGGTGTCGTCACAGATGTAGATGCCTTTTTCTGCATCCACCTCAGCGTTGGTTAGAATGCCGGGACCGTCTTTACCGTCTGCTGTAATGTAGTTTTGCCGTACAACGTCATTTCTCGCTCTTATTGCCCGGATTCCGTCCACATATACCTGCCTTGCTGTTATTCCTTTGCCCACAAAGGTGCGGTATATATTTTTTCCTTCATCATACAGCGAAAAATCACCATATTCCCTACCGCCTGAAATAACGGGCGTTTCATTACCCCAGGCTGAATAGATGACGTTATAACCGTTTTGTCCCGAATCTGCGGCAGAAAAATTGACTGTGTCTTGCAGACGATAGGTTCCGCCCTTTATATAGACATAAATATCCTGCTGCATGGTTGCAAGATAAGGCTGTACCATTGCGCGGGCGGCCTCAATGGTTTTCAAAGGAAATTTTTCTGTGCCGTCGTTTCGGTCGTTTCCATCCTTTACATCCACATAAAACGAAATTCTTGCTTCCCCCTTTGGAAAATAAACCATTTTTAAATTATTCTTAGGCTTTATTTCCTCAAGATCGTTCCAATAATACACCGCAGCATATGACGCCCGCGGATGGCTGATCGCACCCTCCGCTACAATCCGCTCTGTTCCGTTGCCAGCCGCAACAGGTATTAAACGGAAGTCAATCAGACGTCGTGATTCGTCATATAAAGCAGCGATTAAAGCCGACTGTGCTGTTTCTCCAAAGACGTGTAAGCCATAGGTAAGCGTTCCGTTTTGGTCAGCTTGGGCATATGTTTCAAACGTGCCGCCTGTTGTAAATCCAAAATCAGCAAGCACTATATATTCTCCGCAAAATGCATCTTCCGCATTGACAAGGGTTAGAATAAGATGTTTCCCCCACATGGCGCGGGTAACAATAAAGCCAAACGCACCTTCAGAATATCCGACCATCACAGGCTGTCCATCTGCCAAAACAACAGCCTTTTCCCTGTGTACTGATGGGGAGTTTTCAAGCGTATAAGTCACATTTACGGAATCGCCCAAAGTCAGCCCTTCTTTTTTGCTGATTTCCACATTGGCAGGCACAAAGTCACCAGGGGGCGTGCCATTTTCCGCGCAAAAATATCCTTCTAAATTATCAAGGAGAAAATCTACATAAGGCGTTATTCCCCGCTCTGTGCACTCGTCTAAATATGACTGCTGAAAAAAAGCGGTAGTTGCCTGAAATGCATTGCCGGCAAAAGGCCGAAACCACATATCCACTGATGCATCCCGCATATCCACATACTTTCCTGTGCTGTGAAGCATAACCGGAGTAAATGCCAGTTCAATGGTGTGCCATTTTCCGTCGTAAAGGCTTTTTCCTTCAATATCGGTTTCCGTCTTCAAATGCACAAATCCCCCCTCTGCATTACCGAAATAATCGGTACATTCCGGGTCATTATAGAGTTTTAACCCTGCAAGGTTCGTTAAGAATACGTCGATGAAGCATTTACTTTTCACAAGCTGCTCAAAGTTTTCATAGCAAACATCACCGCGAATTTTCATGCTTTTGTCCTCCTGCATGACAATTCCCCTCACACCGCTGCAGACCGCCGCTGAACCTGCCTCAATTTTCATTTGCAAAAGACCGGAATTGTTTCCACTGGCCGACTGCACAAACTCCACCCGTTTGTCATTTTTCAAAGTGAGCCTTGTGCCCTCACCCGACTGAACAAAGGGGTAGAAAAAGGAGCCGTCACTTTCTTCACAAACTGTGTTTAAAGAATTGTACGACTCCGTCCCTCCAAAAGCTGCGGTAAAAAGTTCAGCTGCGCATAGGAAAAAGACCGTCAAAAAACTGATATATAGTTTGTTCAATTCATTTCCTCCTTTACGTTTACAAAAAGCGGACTACTATGTGGGTAGTCCGCTGTACAAAGCTCGTTTTTAACGCGATGGACGGAGAGAGAGAAGAGAAAGAAATATCCAAAATATGTTAAAAACGAGAGGAATAAAGCGTTTTTAACCCACGAATGCACCTTTTTTTATTAATTGAGAACGCAGTTCGTCACAATTGACCGCTGCAGGCAAGATATTCTCCTTTTTTGCTATGGAAACAGCGGTGCCTGCTGCTTCACCGATGCAGCATACAACAGGCATAATACGGCAAGATGCCTGCGCCTCGTGAGTAGAGGAAATACATCTGCCTACCACCATTAAGTTATCTGCCTTTTTCGGAAGCAGACAGCGGTACGGAACGGTGTAGTATTCGCCCTTCGGCAAGAACCAGTGATATGTCCCTGTGCCGTCCGGACTGTGAATATCCATATCATAACAGCAGGCAGCAATGCCGTCAGGAAATTTTCTGCAAGCCATAATATCTTCTTTGCTCAAGGTATATAATCCGTCAATCATACGGCTTTCTCTGGTGCCGATACGAATAGCGGTAGAGAGAAGCTGGGCGTGTTCAAATCCGCAGGCGTGTTTTTTTAAAAATGCAAACAGCTCAAAAACCTGCTCCCGCGCTTCGATCTCTGCACGGGTTATATCCTCGCCGTTTGTTGGATCCAGTTTCACTACTCTCGTGGAATTAAAGTGCAGCACGCCGTTTACCGGTGTTTCAAAGGTCAGCACATCCTCACGGAGATTTTGAATTTTTCCCTCTGTCTGAAGCTTTTTATATGTTTTGTTTAAGTTTTCTTTGTCTGCAAAATAAGCCTGAACATCGGCATTCGCCACACGGAAACACAGCGTCATGGGCTGGCACAGCCCGTCTTCACGGCCTACATGAAAGGGACAGTCTGCAGAAAACGCCACATCGGCATCCCCTGTTGCGTCAATATAATAGGCCGCCTCTTTTGAAAACACTCCCGATTTATTGACAAACTCTAATGAGCGGATTGTCCCCCCTTCTTTATTCGACCTTACAAACGTTGTATTAAAAAGCAGCGATACTCCGGCCTCCAGCGCCATGCGCTGCAAAACAAGCTTTAAATATTCCTCGTGAAATTTGCTTTTGCCCGGCAAGCCGCTCACTTTTTCAACACGGCCAGTAATTTCTTCAAACAACCCGCAGCTTAGCACAATTGGGTTATCCCCCTGCGTGCGGTAGCCCATAAACGGTGTTACCAAATTGATTTGTGCCGCGCCGCCTAAACAGTTTGACTGCTCCACAAGCAGTACCGAACAGCCGTCTCGGGCGGCGGAAATCGCTGCGGCAGTGCCTGAAAATCCGCCTCCTACAATAATTACATCATATTTTTCCATTTCAATTTTTTCTCCATTCAAATAGGTGCAGATGCCAACTTTTTTAAGCGGCCCATTTATTTTAAACTGCAATAATATAGTATTAGATATTCTATTTGGTTCGTGTAACCACTTTAGAATATACGGTTTTTCCAGTTTCAGCAAGCACGCTGCCACTCCAGACATAAAGCTTTGCCTTCGCTGCTTCCGGTGGTGCCGCTAAAATTACTCCTGTATTTACGGAATCACTTGGGCCAAATTCCGTCTGCACTGTTTTATAACCTACCATTTTGTTTTTTGCATCATATACTGCAAGAATAATAGTAACAGGCTGTTCTTCACTGATTTGCGCACGGTTGGTAATGGTGACCGCCGCGCTGATTTCACCTGTATTTTCATCCCATTTTGTGATTTCCGATACAACCGTAACACAAGGGGTTACCGTGTATTCACTAAAATATAAACTGCCAATGGTTTGTCTGTCATCAATAGGCACCAGTTCCACCCGAATGGTTTTGCCGGCAAGCCCTACAGGAATTTGTATGGTTTTTTCTGTTGTCGCGCAGATGAAAACTTCGCCCTCGTCTGTTTTTTGAAACATGCGAAGAAGGGTTTGGCCCTCGTCTGCTCCGCACAAGCTATGAAAATTATACCGTACACTGACAGCACCCGTTTCGTAAGAGTTCCCTGCAAAAGAAACATCTGTGCAATAGGGATGAGCGTTTTCCATGTCCGTATCCGTTTCTGGGTCATACTCTCGAATCGTAATATCATCTAAATAATAAACTGTACCCGAGCCATTTCCGTCTACGTTAAAGGAAAGAAACGGAAGTCTGGGAATAGTGTGTTCATTCGGGGTTGTCAGGTCATCTTTCAGCGCAAATCGGTTTGATATCAAACATTCATAATACGTCCAGTCGCCTGTTAAACGCCAAGTTCCCATGGAACCGTCGGTGTTTACTTCCTGCTTGCCTGTATAATATTCCACCTCCGGCACAAGATAGCTTTCCTGGTCACCGCCGGGTTTTGATACAGAACGGTCCAGTACCAAAGAAAAGGGAACGCCCTCTTTATCTTCTGTTTCACCCTTTGCCCAGAAGCTAATTTTATAGTCGGTGTCGGCCTTGTCAAGTCCAATACCTTGATATGCATAGCCGCCATCCTCTAAAATACTGACACACATGCTTTGTTTTCCAGTACTTGCAGGACGAATGTCTGCAACAAGCTGAGTTTCTACTTTCTCTTCATTCCAGCCAAGCACGTTCTGTTCTGTTTCTGTCACCTTACTTTTGTTTAATTCTCCGGTAGGATTTAAAAACTTTTGAACCGTGTGATCGTTTGACTCAAACCCGCCGTTAGCAACTGCACCCATATCCACAATTTTTATATCATCAATTCCAAACAGACCTGTTGATGGCGTGTCCTTCATACCGTGAGGAAAAACTCTAAAAATGGTGTTAAACTGCTGGTTGGTAAAGGTTTTAAATTCAAATTGGTAATAAAACTCAATCTTATGCCACTGTCCGTCTACAGGGAACTCCGGTATTACGTATCCGGGCAAGTCGGTGTTGTAACTGTTGGTGTCCATCACACGGCTTCTCGCCGACTGTAGCATATAAACCCCTGCAGTGTCTACCGCTTCGCCCTTGCCGTTAAAAGCTTTTTCTCCTTTAATCCAATAAGAAATGTAATACATATGGTTTGCGGCAAAGGTCAGCTCTTGTGTAATCTGCATCCATCCTGCCGTAGTTGCTTCTATTTTTGCATATTCTCCACCTTCGGGAGCGTCCTCTGATTTTACAACCGCACATGTTCCGCCCCAGCCGCTTTTTCCGTCTGCAAAAGTACTGTTTTTAACAATATTTATACCTTTTTCGGCTGCTGCATCATGCACAGTGGGTTCAAAAATAATATCGTCAATATCGTAGGTAATAGATTCACCGCCCGCCGCGTCTGCCTTAGGATTGCCCGAACCAATGCGCACTTTTAAATATATGGGTTGCGTGCGGTCGCATATTTCTCCGTTCGTGAAAACACCGTTCCAAAATTCTGAAACAGTCACATACGTCCACGTGTCAACAGCTAAATCTGGGTACGACACAAGGTCGAATGAAGCCTCCTCACCGTCTAAAGTTGAACCGCACAGCATAAATATAACCGTTTTATCAGCAGTTTCCGTTTTCAGGCGAATCCATGCCCCCGCCCTTAGATTTTGTCCTGGGGAAAAGCCCGCGCTGTTTAGCGGAATTTTGAGTTCGCCGCCTATTTCCGTTACTGTGTGACGAAGCGCATAAGCAGTATCGCCTGCACCAGGCGTTACGGTCATAATTTCACCTGTATCCGCGGCAATGGAAACATTATTTTTATTCCCGTCCTCAAAACTCTCACAGACATACGGGTAGCTGTTATCAGACGCTGATGTCTGTATGGGGAGCGACCAGTACATTGTCAGCAATAAAACAACCATAAAAAATGTTTGAAATCGTTTCATTTTTATCCTCCCTTAACGCTTAGTCATCCGAAAACTTTTGTCCTGTGTAGGGCTGCAGTAAAAAGTCACCCTGAAAAGCATATACGCCGAACAAACCGCCGCCTGTTACATGCCCCTCGCCCTTATCAAGATAATCAAAAATCGGTTTGTCATTTATAATCAATATGATTCTGGTGCCGTCTTTTTCATCTATAGTACCCACGGTTACAGAATACCGCTTTCCATATTCGAACATGGTCTTGCCGTTATCAAGTAGATTGGGATAGCCCGCTCCACCGATTGGCGTATAAGTGCTATCACCGTAAATCATGGTGCGCACGCCCTTGTTAAAGCGCTGCAGTTCTATAATATCAGGCTTAAATCCGATTAAATATGTATCGCCGTTGGTGTAGCTCCAATCCTTATTTTTAATGCCCAGCGCCAGCGACGGCCATGTGTTCGGATTGTTAATCGTCAGGTCGAAGCTAATCACCTCATCTTTCAGCGCGTTCAGATAATAAGACGGTTTTGACGATGCTATCGACACGCCTCCGCTTTTTAAGAGCGTACCGTCGGACCATTTATTTGTTGAAAAGAATGGACTGTTTTCCGTAAGCTTTATCGAAGAATCCAAGAAGCTTATGGTGTCATCCTTCACATAACGGATAACATGCACCGGAATATCCATCTCTTTCTTTACCCCGTTCATGTCAAACGCCGCATGGATTGTGGTGCTGCCGACGCTGAGACCTGAAATAACACCGTCTTCACTCACACTTGCGATTTCAGGGTCTGCTACGGTATATGCTGCGTTTTCGACAGGAACCTTTAAACCGGAAAAGGTAACTGCACTTGCTCCAATGTCCACCGAGGCATCCTGCAGAACATAATATACATCCCGCTTGGTTTCAAAATCCACGGCAACGTCGTCACAGACAAGCTCAATATAAACATCGCGGTACACATCGCCGTCTAAAAACTGTGCATGAATGTTGCATCTGCCGGAACCAACACCTGTAATCACACCGTTTTCATCAACGACGGCAACTGTTTCATCTGTAGAGTAGAAATACAGCTGATTATAAGGAATTTTCACCTCATTCAGTTTCCGTTTGTAGCCCACAATGTCAACCGTTAAGGTGTCGCCGGATTTAATGCTGTATAAGTTTTCACGGTTCAGCACACGCAGGCGCTGAATGGAATCGGGAAACCGGGTATGATATGCTCCAGGAAGTCCTGCTTCGTCAATAATTGCTCGGGCTTTTTCCGGCCAGTTTCCATCGGAATATACCTCAGCATTTGTAAAATCGTTATAAGTACTGTTTAAGCGATATTTTCCTGTTGTGGCAAAATTATCATGAATCCAGTTGTAGCGGATGGTGGGCTGGTGGATACAAAGCCATTCCAGGCTCCAATCGGTATATTTTCTGTTGTTCATATTGGGAACTTCCCGAATATCTACCACGTTATTTGCGATTTCCCAATAGGTGGAGCCTTCATCGGGATAAATTGCCGTTGGTGTGCCCCGCATATTTTCAAAATAGTTGTTGCAAATTTTGTTATAGTTGCCTTCCCAGCCTCCTGTGGCGCCTAATGCGTAAATACCTCCGCTGTCGCAGAGAAAATCTTTACAGGTGTCGTGAATGTAGTTGTGCGTCAAATTCAGTCCCACGGTTGCACTGCCTGAACCGGCGTAAGATCCCCAGCCCCAGCCGATGTGCATGCCGGAATAGTTAATGTTATAAATTTCGTTGTAGGACACGTCAGAATTTTTTAGCCAGGAGATGGAAAGTCCAACACAGCCGCGGTAGTCTAAGCCGCAGTCGTGAATGTTATTATTTAACACGTTGCAGTCGGTTCGAAAATATTTATACTCCTTGGGTTTTCGAAATTTGTTGACATCGCTTGCTTCAGCACTTGCGCAGCCAAGATTAATGCCGCCGCCTGCCGTGTTATACACATGGTTTCCAATTAAATCACAGTGCTGGTAAATTTGACGGAAACCAATGCCTGCGCCGCCCACATTACGGACGGTGCAGTTCGTAATATCTACATACGCCGCGTCGGCCAGCGTCACAGCCGCGTCTTCCGCAGTTCCTGTAATTCTGCCGTCACCGGGATATGATAGTGAGTTCAGCTGGCTGTCCCGATAGGCTGCTGCCTCAGTTGAAGGCCAGTTCCAGGCAAAAGACTCAAATGTTAGTTGGTTAAACTTTAAGTTGTGAATTTTGTTGTCGGTGTCGTCACCCACTATTAACAGTCCGTGATTTAGCACCGGAATTGTTGCCGTCATGGTGGCAGGGTCTTCATTTTTACGGGGTTTATAATACAAATACCCGTCATTTTTATTTAAATACCACTCGCCCTCAGCATTTAACAGTTCATAGGCATTTTCAAGCCACATAGGGCCGTTGGACGGATATGTAGCCGAGTTTGTAGTGTGAATAATTTTCCAGGATTCGGGTGTGAACGTGATAACGCACTTACCCTCATCATTTAGAGCAATACTCTTTATCTTTGCCCTGGGGTTGGTCCACTCCTCACAGTAAACCGCCTCAATATCGGTTTGATTGGTAAGCGCTGCAAGCTCAGGATTGTCACAGGTTACGGTGCATGCGTCCACATCCTTAACTGGATTTTTCAATACGCCGTTTCGGCTTAAATAGCCTTCCCGGCTTTCATCATTTTTTGCACGGACGGCACGCACTCCGTTAATATAAACTTGCCGTGCTATGGTGCCTGCGCCTACATATGTTCTATAAATGTTTTTATCTTTATCGTGCAGAATAAAGTTTTTATATTCCCTGCCTCCGGAAAATATCGGTTCTTCATTTCCCCATGCGGTGTAAATTACACTGAAGCCGTTGCTGCCCGAATCTACAGTGGAAAAGCTTATAGGCTGTGTTAAAAAATAGGTTCCGCCTTTAATATACACATAAATGTGGTTCTGCATTTCGGTGAGAAAGGGCTGAACCAGTTTTCTTGCCGCCTCAACGGTGGCGACGGGGCGTTTTTCACTTCCGTCGTTTTCGTCGTTCCCTTGTTCACCGTCGACATACACTGCTAGTCTGCTGTAGCTTTCGATTAGCCTGTAAAGCATGGATGCCGCCTCTCCGCGGGAAATGCTGTCAGCTGGACGGAAGCTCCTGTCCGGATAGTCGGAAATGATACCGTACTGTGCAGCGTTGGTCACCGCGGTTTTTGCCCAGGAAGGAATTGCATCTTTATCTGTAAATACAGGTGCATCTTCTTTAGGCTGTGCGCCGCGTTGTATTGCAATTTTCTCCAAAATATATGCTGCCTCTCCGCGAGTTATGGGCTGGTTTGGCAGAAAATTATCCCCAGCCGTCATGACCGGATGAATAAAACCCATATTATACGCACTTTGCAGGTTTCCTGCAAACCAGTCAGAGCTTTTAACGTCTTTATACATACCCCGGTATGGCAGAGGATCTAACCGCATCAGGTTCATGGCAAGGGTAATAAACTGGCCGCGGGTAACTGAACCGTCCGGCTGAAAACTTCCGTCACCCATGCCAGACACAATGCTGGAAGCAGCCAGCATATTCACCGTTTGCTCGGACCAGTGCCCGGCAATGTCAGAAAACGTCGTGCTGTTTATCGGCCGCTCCGTAGCAAAGCCATCGTCTGCCGGTATCACGTCGCGTGAGGCTGTATCACTTACCCCGTTAAAGCTTTCCCAGTCATACTCTACCGTTTTGTGGGGCGTCACCGTCAGTTCGTCCATAAAATATGTGTTTCCGGCCAATCCTTCACCACGCAGACAAAACAAGCGAAGCGCTGCCTGTGTGTCGGTTCCGTCATTTTTTTTGCCGTCACTGATATATGTAAAAGAATATTTCTTCCAGCTTGTTGAAAGTGTACTTGACAAAAGTGTTTTTCCGTATGTTTGGTCTTCAAACCGCAGCAGCACACTAAAGGGCTGCGTACCCGAGGCAACCTTTGCGTAAAAGGAAATATCATATGTTTCACCGATAACATTGGGCACATCAACACACGCATATCCATACATGTCTGAAATTTCCACCTTTATTGCACCACCGCTGCCGCCGGGTGCACCGTTCTTTTCCCATGAAACTGTACCGTTTTTTGATTTAATCGGAGACAAATCTTCTTCCGTGTTAAAGGAACCGAAGTTCTCTAATATATTAAATGTTTTTGTCTCTACCGGACGTTTCACCGCGTATGTTGAAACAGATGTCAGCAGCATAAACACCATAAGGAAGGTGCAAATCAATTTTGGTTTCATTTATTTCATCCCTCCGTTCGCCATGACAAGTTCATAAATGATTTTTGCGGCCTGTGCACGGGTAACAGCGTCTTTCGGTGCAAAAAGCCCGTTTCCAACACCATTCACGATTCCCGTGCCTGCAAGATGAGATACCGCATTTTTTGCATAGTCGGAAATTTCATTTTCGTCACTGAATGCTGCTGTCCCGCTTAGTTCCAGTTTCATGCACTGTGCAGCGCGGAATACGATAACCGCCATATCCTGTCGGGTAATAAATGCCTCAGGCGCAAATTTCTGCTCCGAAACACCGTTGATAATTGCTGCGGCAACACCGCTTGCAATATAAGGATAGCTCCAGCGGCCGCACTCAACGTCGGTAAAGCCTGTCTCAGCGCTGTCATCTAAAATATGCAATGCCAGGGTAATCATTTTTACAAATTCTTCCCGTGTTACCAAATCATCGGGGTAAAACAAGCCGTTTTCCCTGCCGTTTAACACATTCTTGTCTGCTAGGTAGCAAATTGCCTCCTTCGCCCAGCTAACAGTATTCAAGTCATGGAATGTTTCAGTTATTACCTCGTTGGTATTTTCAGACGGAAGCAAGTCATTAGTAACCACTCCGCTTACGTCGTTGCGGTTGGAATTTCCTCTCCCCGAGCTGCTGCCACCGCCTGAACCGCCTGAACTTCCGCCGCCGGTTTCTTTTTTGTTTTTTTCGGTTTCAATTTTTTCTGCAATTTCATCGTATTTTGCTTCTAACTGCGAAGCGTTTTTTATGTTAGATGCTACTTTTTTCAGTTCACTGCTTAAAGTGTTAAAATCCACATCGTCAAACTCTTTTGTATGTTTATCACTTAAATTGACGCATTTCCCGTTGTAATAGTCAAGCGCCTCGGTTACAAAACCGTAGCTTGCCGTGTCCAGCATCGCCATTAGCACCGCAAAGTTAAACGTATTTTGCACTTGATAGTTCTCTAGATTGTATGGAAGCACGTCCTGCATACGCGAATGTACCGCCGCGGGTGAAAGTTTTAACTTTTCGTGGTCATAATATTTCAAGTCGAGATTTAACTCGGTTGCCTGTTTCACAGCACTGTCAAAACCGGTGCTGTCTGCCGACAAAAAATCTCCGGCTGCCAGCAGACGTGCAAACTCTTCTTTCAGCAGCGTCTCAAAAAAACGGAATTCTTCGTCTGATGCATCATTTGAAAGCACCGGCAGTTCAAAACTTGCAAGGGCGGTGTTAAACGCCGTCTGGATTTTGGTACTATAAGAAAAATAATTGCCAAGGTCAAAATCAACCAGACCGTTATCTGCGCCAGATTGAAGTAGGGTGTTTAGTTCGCTTTCCGCCGCAGCAGATATTTGATTGTAGAAGACAATTTTATCCTGTTTGTTAAGGAACGAAAATTCCTGTGAGGCGCTGTCGCCCACCACAGCAAGATATTTGCCCGATTTTGACATTACATCCAGTTCAAAGGGATCAAAGGTGTAGGTGTAAAGAGTAATTACACGTTTGTTTTCCCCCTCACCCACAACTTTTTCCCAAATAGCAGGGGCCGATTCGGTCTGTCCCATATACACCGGTTCCGATTCCGGCTCGCCGTTTACCATACGATACACCTTAAGCGGATAATCCCCTTTTGCATCTGCAGTTGCACGGATTGTTACGGTATAAATATTAACATCTGCCACAATTTCTGTCACACTTGCCGCAGTGCATACGGTAACCGGAATCAACGCAATGAGGCTAGACATGATAACGGTTAAACATTTTTTCAGCATTTCTTTTCTCCTTTCCGCTTTGGTGCTATCTGAGAATTAGAATTTGAGCCGCGCTTGCATCGTAACCCGTTTCCGATCTGATAAGAACGACATCGCCCTCCATTAATGATGCGCTGGTTGCCGGTTCCCCCTTTAAGCTATCTGTACGGAACAATTCAAAGGACGCTTTATCCACCGCAATTTGATAGGATTTTTCAGAGTCTTCCATATCGAACAGCATGATGCTGTTCTTTATATCAATGTCGATAAATCTTCCAACAGCCGCGCCCTCACCCTCGTTGGTGTTAAATTCCATGGAATAGGAAGGAAACGTAAGCCACGCAAGCTCTTTTTTTGCAATGTCGGGTTGATAGGTGCTCTTTATGTCACTCTGATCCGCGCGATATACTACATTGATCGCATTGATATAACCATTTGAATCAGTAGAAAACTGAAACACGTCTCCAGGACACAATTCAACATTGTTCAGCGGGACAAGATCGCCAGCCGCATTCCCAGCCCGGGTATAGCTGTAGCGGACTTCATCGTGAACCAGACAACTTCCCTCCTCGCCGTTTTCATAATAATACGCCCGCTTCATATGCACTCCGTCTGCATCAAGGGAATCGGTAAACTTTGTAAACACATGAAAACGGGAACTTCTGGAAAGTCCAGAAGCGCCTGTGCCGCCTGCGCCCCGCAGCAAAAGACAGGTCGAAATGCCGACTTTTGTGTCTTCAAGATTATATGCTGCAAAATACTCAATGTTTTGTCTGGTTGCAGTATTCTGATACTGTCCGTACAAAAGCTTTGATGTGTTCAGTTTTTTCGTAACAGCATACTCGTCGGTGTCTTCCAGCATCTTATCCATGCTTGGCGTTGAAAAAATTACTGTTTCATTCGATTTCACCACAAATTTATTTTGCGAAGGATCCGTTCCGTGACACATACCATTTCTCGCTCTAAATTCCGATCCACTGGCAATAAGATTTAAATTTCCTGCATCCCCCAGTGGATTTTCTGCTACTGAATTTGGCGCGGGTGTATCAATATAGTTCACATTTTCACCGTTCATGGAAAAGATGATAATGTCGCCTACCGGAATGAGCGGCAGCACTTTTTCTATTTCGGATTTGTTGCTTAAGATATAGCGCTTACCGTCCATATTTAAATTTTTTGTAGTTTTAACATCAATGATTTTCCCCTCGTCGGTAAACAACTTTAAGCTGATAGAATCTGCAATGGCTCCCGTAACTTCTGTTCCCATAACAACGGCATACTGTCCTTTAATTTGCGCCGCGTCACGGTCGTAATAACCAATTCTGCCTGCCAAATCCAGATAAAATGCTGCCGTCTGCCCAACCTTAGGTGCTGCAACCAGACCTTGTGAAATAGATTGCTTCATATTATTAGCCAGCTCATAGTAAGTACCGTTAATCAGGTATTTGTCTCCTTCGAATATTTCGTCAAGCTGCCCTGCAACACTTTTGGAATTAATTGTGACAGTAATCAAACGATAACCTTTGGAATTTTCTGTCTGCATAAAGCTGATAAACGTGCCGCGGACAAGTTTGTCGATTGTCGCCGTACTGCCGTCCGCATTATAAATTCGCAAATCGTCCTCCGCCGGGTCTAAACGCAGCGGCTCTTTGGTATATTTTTCATAATAAGTATTGGTGTAAGAATCGTAGCTGTCAATAATAAAGTTTTGAAACTCGTTTATAAACAGCACGTCCGATATTTGGTCGCCTGTGTTATCCAACGCAGTGAGATATCCATTTTTTGGGAGTATGTCGGAAAGGGCACCGTATCCCGTGTGACTTTTGCCGTTATAAATTACCACAAGATTTGCAGTATCTAAGCTGATATATTTTTTGCTGTCATTTTTATCCGTATAATAAATTTTGCTGCCAGTAGTTTCAGAAAATAGGATATCCGCTGCATCAAGCCTATATTCTGTGTTCTTTTTCGGAACTTCTTCTAAATAAAGAACGTCAAATTCCCCTTGTTCGTTTTTCTTAAGATACGCATAAACTGCTTTTCCTAAAAATTGCGCGTATTCTGCATCGGGCGTATTGTAAACCGTACGGTCTATTTCAATTTGATATTGGCCGATGCCTGTTGAATCGGACGAACGCAAGCGGGTGTTTTCGTTACCTGTAACAATGCCCGCAGTCTTCGTAATGCTATAACGGTCTTCTAAAATGGTTCGTTCTTTGTCTAAGGTGAACTCTGCCTCACTATCGCCGGTATAATTTGTAACAACCACAGCATCTGCATCCATTGCATGATTTAAAATTCGGCAAACATCATACCACACAATGGGGTCGCTGCCCTGACCGGTAAGCCCGTCTAACAGGTTGCAGACATTTGCCGTGTATAGATACCCAGAAGGATATCCACCGTTTCGCATGGCAAACAGCTTGTAACCCATTATATTAATAACAAGTGTAACCGCTTCGTTATATGTTAACAAATCGTTCGGGCGGAACATTCTGTTTTCGTCGCCTGTAATATACCCCTGTTTGTATAGCGTACTATATGCGCCAATTTGCTTGTCAAATGCGCTGATGTCAAGAAAGGGCGAGGTAACGGCGCTGGTTTCAGCGCCGTTGTTCAAGCCGGCTAATTCCATGAGCAGTGGAATAATTTCAAACCGCTTAATTGTATTTGTAAGTGTTTGCGTATCAAATTCGTCAATCACACCCAGCTTGGTCAACTTTTCTGCAATGGCTGTATCCTCCGCTTTTGCCGCAGACTGTTCCCCTGCAGCAACTTCGGTTTCTTCTTTCGCCTGAGCAGTCATACTGAGTGCGCATGTCCCTGAAATCATAATGAATGTTAAAAACCATGAAATGATTCGTTTGGGCCAAACCATTTAGAACCCTCCTTGAAAATAGGCCATGTAGTTTTATTTTAATATGGTTACTGTTAAATTTTTTTGAAGCGGTTTCGCGCTTTTTTGAGATTCCCAACGAAATACTTTTCCTTTTACTGCCGTGTCATCCGTGAGCGTATTCTGATACGTTTGTCCTGAGGCAATATTTACAATTTCGCATTTCACCATCATGCCCATTTCATCATAAAGCGCCACGATTACAATTGAATCTTCAGTATCCTTTTCTGCGTCATAGCTCCAGCTTATACCGCTGCCGGACTGTTGTGCCGTTAGCGATATCTTATTCACGGTACCAAAAGAAATGACGTGCTCCGTATTGCCGTAAAATGTGCCGACAGCCGGAATGATTGTGACCGTCAGTTCCTTTCCGGCAGCATCTTCCGGCACAATAAAATCAAACGCTCCCTGTGTTTTTCCGGCTGCAACAATTCTGCCGTCTAACATAACATATGCACGAGAGTTCCCCTCTGTATAGCCGTCTGTAATGGTATAAGATACGTTGATTGTATCTCCTGCAAAAATATTTTCTGTTTTCGAAATATCTTCCGCTGTTACGCAAAAATCTTCCGGATAAATCTCACCATCTTGCACGCTCTTAATACTAAAATTATCAAGGGCATACTGCAAATACGGATTTGTCTGTGTTTTATCCGGGTCTGCCACCCAGGTAGTTTCATTTTCAAGCATGTAACCGCAGTTTATTAAATATTCATCTGTAAATATCTTGGAATTCACGGAAATGGTTGAAGTATTTACGCCGCCATTTGCCACACGGAACCAAACGGATATCCGTGTAACCTCCCAGGGCTTGATATATACCGTCTTTTTCGCACTGTCAGTGCTGACGCGTTTGATGGATGATTTGTAAACCGTCGTGGTGTCAAAATCCTGAGAAAAATGTACCCAACCATCGGAAGAAATTCCCTCTAAGATGGTTGCGGAGTGACAAATGGCGTTGCCGCTGACCGATTCACACGGAATTGTGCACGCCTCGTCTTCATAAAAGCCGACAGGGCTGTTTGTACTTCCGCCGTTTAAAATCAACAGTGCATTTACGTTTACATTTTCTGTTGTTAAATCTTTTGCGTTCATCAGAGCAATATCGCCTGACACCCGTAGCTTTTTCCCTTCCGTCGCGGTTATATTCCAAGCTGGCGTAACCACACTGCCAATTTCGTTTTTCAGCGTCACAACGCCTTTTTTGCCTAAATACTCCTCCTGAAAGGCTCTATTTGCATTTGAACCCACAAATGCCGTTGTGTCAGGCGTGTCCGAGGCACCAAAGGGATTAAAAATTGTTTTCCCGTCATTTTGATATCCGCCTGTATCTGTATTGGAAGAAAAATATCCTTCAAAATCATCCAAGAGCACGTCCACATATGGGGTTTCACCCCTCTGCGCACATTCATCCAGATATTCCTGCGTAAAGTAAGATGTGGTTGCACTAAATTCATTCCCATTGTAGGGGCGGAACCATAAGTTTACCGTATGTCCCGTTAAGTCTATGTAGCTTCCGGTGCTGTGCTTTGCGCCCTTTGTGGGGAACGACAGTGTAAACGTATGCCAGGCCCCGTCACCAAAGGCTTTGCCATTTTCGTCTGTCTGTACGTTGGCTTTTACAAAGCCGCCCGCCGCCTCGCCGGCAGATACCGTGCACGCGGCATCGCTGTAAAGCGGCGCGCCCTTTAAGCCGGTTAAATAACATTCTACATAACACTTGCTTGAAACTAATTTGTCATAATTTGCATAACGGATTTCGCCCCGAATTGTCAGGTTCTGCTCCTCCTGCATGGTAATACTGTTCACGCCGCTGGTAATTGGCGAAAGGCCTGCATAGGGCTTCAGTTCTAACATTCCGGAATTGTTTATGCCATCCGTCTGCGCAAACGACACCCAATCACCGTTTGCTATGCTCAGTTTCTTTGACCAGTCGCCTTCCGAATTAAATGGATAAAAAAACTGTCCGTCTGAACTTTCAAAGTATGACGGCAGTGGTCCTGCGTCAGCCGGGACAACTTCCGCGACCACATTGAAACCTGCTGAAAGAAGAATGAAACAGCACACCAAAAATGCAAAAAGTTTGTTTTTCATTTTTATCCCTCCATTTTTATTTTTAGTTATTACACATAACTTTGCTTTCATTATAACAATCGTCATAATAAAAAGCTTACAAAAAGGAAACAAAATAATTGCACAAACGAAACAATATAATTTTAAATTACTTGCATATAAGAAATAATTATGATATAATTTTAACGAAATGAGGTGTAATAAATGCAATTTTCTCCACTTTTAGATGTCATCACCCTATTGCTGGACGGAACCAACCTCTCATTCAACATTATGACAACCTCTACCATCTTGAATTCAAACATAATGTATCTTCCTCCAAGTTATTATCTTCATGCCAATACCTACTGCAGTGCAGCCAAAACCACCTTAAAAGGCTTAAACACCTGTTTGCTTTGCAAAAAAATGACAAACGCAAAATTGTTCAATGAAAAAAAGCCCTTTTGGGGCTACTGCGCCTACGGAATCATGGAATATGTTTATCCCATTATCATAGACAACAACGTTAAATGCATTTTTTATATTGGAAACATAGTTGCAGACAAGTCACGGACGATAGAAAAAATACGACACAGGTGTCATCTGACGAGTGTTTCATCAGAAAAAATGATTTCTGCTTTAAAATCCTGTGAAATTAACGCAGATTTAAACAAGGTGGAAAAAATAGCTCAGATTATTGACAGCTATATTTGTCTGCTTTCCAGCAAAATTACATACGACAATGACAACTTGCATTGGGCTGTTCTAGACGCAAAACAAACTGCTGAGACACTTTACAATGAACCGCTCACGCTAAAACAATGTGCCGACAAGGTTTTTATTAATGAAAAATATCTGGGACGCATTTTTAAAGAGCAACTGGGAAAAAGCTTTCACGAATATTTAAACGAGGTACGCCTTCAGCGTGCAAAATCTTTGTTGACCGACACTGTTTTAAGTATTGCCACTATCGCTTATGAATGCGGTTTCTCTAACATTCCCTATTTTAACCGCACTTTTAAAAAGCGCTTTGGCGCTACCCCTAGCTACATTCGCAAATCGAAAAGCCGCCGTTTGAATTAACGGCGACTTTTTTATTTTAAAATATTATTGACAAAATTGTTTATACTGTGTATAATGTCTATATACAGTATAAACGCATTGAAAGGGGGACAGATTATTTGAACATCTCTATCAGCAATTCCAGCGGGAAACCAATTTACAGCCAGATCAGCGAGCAAATTAAATCCGCCATTATTTCAGGCGCATTGGAAGAAGACGAAATGCTGCCCTCCATCCGACTGCTTGCAAAGGAACTGCGCATTAGCGTTATTACCACGAAACGGGCCTATGAGGATTTGGAGCGGGACGGGTTTATTACCTCTGTTCCCGGCAAGGGCAGCTTTGTAGCGCGTAAAAATGTTGCAATTATCCGCGAGGAGCAACTTAAAAAAATTGAGGAACTGCTGCGGGCCGCATCTGACCTGGCCGCTGGCTGCAACATCAGCTTAGATGAGCTAATTGAAATGCTCACGCTTAACTTTAAGGAGGATTAAACCATGGGCAATGCCTTAGAAATTAAAAACCTGACCAAAAAATTTAACGATTTTCAGTTAGACAATGTGAGCCTCACTCTGCCCGAAGGCTGCATTATGGGCTTTATTGGGGAAAACGGCGCTGGAAAAAGCACTACAATTAAACTGATTTTAGACCTTTTGCACCGGGATGGCGGCGATATTTCCGTTTTGGGCAAGGATTTTAGAAAAAGCGGCGCCGGTTTGAGAGAAGAGATTGGCGTGGTAATGGACGAGAGCAACTTTCCTGCAAACCTCTCTTTAAAAAACGTGAACAGCATTATGAAAAACTGTTACAAAACCTGGAACAGTGAAAAGTTTTTGGCTCTTGCTCATCAGTTTAATCTGCCGGACAAAAAAAACGTGAAAGACTATTCCCGCGGCATGAAAATGAAGCTTTCCATTGCGGTGGCGTTGTCACACGCAAGCAGGCTTTTAATTTTAGACGAAGCCACCAGCGGCCTAGACCCCATTGTGCGCGACGAAATTTTAGACGTATTTTTAGAGTTTATTCAGGACGAAAAAAACAGTATTTTTATTTCCTCTCACATCATCAGCGACCTGGAAAAAATTTGCGATTACATAACCTTTTTGCATAAGGGCAAAATTATTTTCAGCGAAACGAAAGAGGATTTGCTGGAAAAGTACGTCATTGTAAAGTGCACCAAAGATCAGTATGAAACCATTGACAAAAGCACGGTGATCGGCGCCCGGAAAAACAGTTTTGGCGTGGAGGCGCTTATGGAACGCTCTGCCTCTTGCAAAGGGTTTGTAAGTGACCAGCCGACCCTTGAGGACATTATGCTTTATTTTGTGAAGGAGGATCAGAAGTGAAAGGCTTAATATTAAAAGATTTTTATGCAATGCGTCAGCAACTGAGAATTTATTTCATTATTTTGGCGTTTTGGCTTTTTTTAGCATTTCAGGACAACAATGCCTCATTTTTCGGGGGTGTGACGGCATTTTTCTCCGTTATGATCCCCGTATCCGCCATTGCGTATGACGAACAGGCCCACTGGGATAAATATGCCCTGACCATGCCCGTGTCGAGAACGCAGATGGTGGTTTCAAAATATTTGCTGACAATTTTGTGCATTTTCGTGTGCGGTGTGCTTTCTTTTGCAACCAGCTGCATCATCTCCAAAAACGTTTCTGAAAGCGTTATGACAACACTGATGTTCATGTCGATTGGCCTGTTCTTTGCTTCCATCATCTTCCCTGCTATTTTTAAACTGGGCGTGGAAAAAGGCCGAATGGTTTTAATCGGCATTGCCGTGCTGCCCACCCTGCTTTTAACTGCGGTTTCAAAGCTGGACTTTCCAAAACCCGATCCCGCATTGATGGAACGTGCGTTTTATCTGGCTCCAGCGGTTGCCGTTGTGGTTTTAATACTCTCCATTTTGCTTTCAGTGCATATTTACAAAAACAAAGAGTTTTAATAGAAAAAGCGCGGCCTGCGCCACGGTTTCGTGCAGGGTGGAGCCTTCGATCCAG
>OGYL01000440.1_pt1 | contig 32694 bp, 45 predicted proteins | sample 1576541 | NCBI WGS metagenome assembly OGYL01 (sample SAMEA3541551, study PRJEB24748) | human gut metagenome | biome: human gut; feature: human-associated habitat; material: faeces | place: China | collected 2012 | reverse complement strand
GGGCATAAAGTAGATTCATGCAATACCGATTTACACAAACTATTTTACACTCCCTATTAACATCTTGTTTAGCATTGGAAATCATCATTGGTAGCGCTATATCGGCTAATGCTTTAGCTGCTTCGGAGTATTCACTGTTTTTTACTTGAGGGTTATTTATAAATTCCTTTTGAATAGTTTTATCAATGAATTTATATAAAATTTTATCGACATCAACGTGTTGATATACCGTATTTACATCATGATCTGCTACTGCTTTTTGTAAAATCTTCATAGTATATTGTGGTGTTTTTGTATACACGCATTCGTAATATCCTAATCCCGCAATAATTAGCATCAACAAGGCAGCTATACCAATAAAAATCTTTTTCGTTTTGGAATTTAGCATATGAGGCCACGCCTTTCGTTATAGTTTTCCTCGTAATTCGACGACTTTGCCCAGAATCCGAACCGGCAGTTCTTCGATTTCTTTATTGGAGTAGTAATGCGGTTCGTATACGGATATATTATTCGCAATTAGGGTGATGCCGTCTTCCTGCTTTTTTACGCGCTTCACGGTGGCCTCGTTGCCATTGACCAGGACGATGGCGACGTCTCCGGATTCTACATCATCCTGCCGGCGGACAATAACGACGTCGCCTTCCATCATCCGTGGTTCCATCGAGTGGCCGCGGATTTTTAATGCAAAAAATTCGCCTGTTGCGGCAAGCTCCGGGGTGATTTCTTCGTAATCTAATATTTCTTCTACGGCTTCTATGGGAATGCCTGCCACGACGCGCCCCAGGACCGGGATGCGGACGCCGCGGCCTGTGGGGGAACTATCCTTCGACGTTTCTTCCAAGAAATAGCTTTTCCCGACATGAAAATGATCAGCGAGTTTTTGGATGATCCCCATTCTAGGCATAGATTTACAAAGAATCCACTTGCCAACTGTCGACTCGCTGACTCCAATGATTCTTGACAATTCTACTTGATTAATGTTTTCTCGTTGCATCATCTCTGATAATCTTTTACTAAATAACTTTCTCATTTCTTCTTGTGATAATGGCATATAATCACTTCCTTGACGAACGATTTATGCTCTTATTATAGAATATAATTCCGATTTTTACAACAAAAAGCCGAATTAACTAGAAAATAATCCTTGACACTAGAATTATTTTCTAGTAAAATATGTACAGAAGTTAAGGAAAGGGGTGATATAAATGCCGGTACAAATTACATTAAGAGCCGCACGAGTTAATGCTGGTTTGACCATTATACAAGCCGCCAAGGCTATCGGAGTAGGTAAAGACAGGATTATCAAATGGGAAAAAAATTCCGGATTGGTTAATCCTATCTACCAGAAAAAGATTTCCAAGGCGTATAAGATCCCTATTGATTGTATTTTTTTTGGATAATGACTAGAAAATAATTCTAGTAAATACATGAAACTATGAAAACGGAGGGACTGAATATGAAGGAACTTGTAACCGTTTATAAACATCAACTCGTTACGGACAGCCGGCAGGTAGCTGCCCGGTTTGAAAAAAGCCATAGGCATGTGCTTGACGCAATTCGGAACCTTGAAAAGGGTATGCCGAAAATTGGGCAGACCCCCATGTTCTACGAAACAACATACGTCAATGAGCAGAATGGGCAAACCTACCCAATGTACCTCATGAACCGAGACGGCTTTAGCCTCTTAGTTATGGGCTTCACGGGAGCAAAAGCCCTGGAATGGAAACTGAAATTCCTTGAAGCTTTCAATGCTATGGAAAAGGCCATCAAGACGCCGCAGATTACGCCGAACCCGCATTACCGGACGCGGATGATCAAGACAGCGGTAAAGGATGCGGCCGACACGGCAGCCATGATCGCCGATACCTTCGGAGTCAAGAAGCCAATGGCCATGACCGCAGCCATGCAGATGGTCGGTAAAGCCTATGGCGTGGATATGACACCGCTGAAGCAGTTCATCCCGGCGGAAGACAGTCCATCGACGCTGACACCGACAAAGATTGCTGCGGAACTCGGCATCTTGAACAGCAAAGGGAATCCCAGCCCACAGAAAGTGAACGCCATGCTGAAGGACAAAGGGCTTCAAGAAAAAGTCGGACCTGACTGGGCGCCAACCGAAGCCGGAAAAGCCTACTGCGAACGCATCCCGTATACCCACGGAAACGGGCACAGCGGCTATCAGCTTCTCTGGGGCCATCACATCCTCGAACTGCTGAAAGATGGCGACCAGGAAGCGGGGCACTAGGAGGCGAAAGGAGGGAATCATATGAAGCCGGTTATCTCGATGAACGAACTTATGAATCGTTGGGATTTGAGCCGTCCTGCCATTACAAAGATGGAGCAGGACGGCCTGCTCAAGCGGCTCAAGCTCCCCGGGGTCAAGTACAGCATGAAGAACGTGTTAGAGCTCGAGGGGATGGACTCAGCGGATTGGACGCACAGCCCCTTTGAATGGCGCCGCCTAAAGGATGAACTGGCGCGAACACGGCAAAAGCTGGAACGGTGCCGGACCTTCATCAGCCAGCTGTCGGCGAATATGAGCCAATTTGAATACGAAGAAAGGAGAAAGGCGAATGAAGACCATGAAGATTTACGAACATGGGTTGACCAGGCCAAAGCGTAAGCCACGTTTCCGGACGATTCGGACGGGGCTGGCCATGGCGATGGCCTTCGGGGTCGGGCTGTACCTCGGCAGCACGACGCCCTGGTCCCAGGCCGAAACGGTCGCCGCTGATACGGCCATCGTCCACATCGTGGATGAAGGCGAAACCTTGTGGCAGATTGCCGGCCCCGTTGCGGATCGGAGCGGACAAGACATCCGCGAAGTAATTTATGAAATCCAAATCAATAATGATTTGGGGCCGGACCCAACACTGAAACCGGGCCAGCGCCTGGTCATCCGCTACTAAAAATGGCCGCTGCCTGAGCTACCGGACAACGGCCACATACAAAAAAATATCCACCATTATTATACCCGAAAAAGGAGAGAAAAACCATGAAGAATCAAAAAATTGAAGCTCAATTCTACGAAAAGTGTAGAGATTTGCAAGATTTCGCCAAGAGAAATGGCTATACCAACTTAATTGTATTTACCCCTAAAATCGACATCGAAAAGGTCCAGCAGCAGGGGAAGGGAAAAGGACGCACGACACCGTCTGTATCGGTAAACGGAAACCTTTTGGAAGTCTACTGCATGATGTACGCGGTCTTAATTAGTATGGCGGACAATACCGGTCTGCCGCTGAATATCCTCATCGACGAATTTAGCCGGTTCTGCTATGAACGGGACTTCCGGACAACGGGAAGGAGCTGATTTTATGAAACTCATTCAATTGCACCTTGAAAACTTCCGGGGCATCAAAGATTTAGATCTGAAATTCGACGGCCAAAATGCCGCTATCTATGGGGCCAACGGCTCCGGAAAGACCACCGTGGCCAACGCCATTATTTGGACCCTCCTGGATATGCCGGCGACGGGTGAAAAAGACTTCAATCCGAAGACCGTCGGAGCACATGACCTGCACCATGTCGCAGAACTGACGGCCCGGGCCGATGACGGCTCCCTTCATACGCTGCGAAAAGACTTCTACGAAGTGTGGACGCGGAAAAAGGGAGCGCAGACTAAAGAATTTTCCGGGCACCGGACGGAATATAACATCAACGGCATCCCATTTAAAAAGGGCGCCTATAACAAAGCGGTTGAGCGCCTCTGCGGGACCTCACTGGAGAACGTCAAAAAGATGATGGTCTCAGGCCATTTCCTGGATGATCTGAGCGTAGATGAACGCCGGCAGACCTTGTTCGATATTTGTGGCGATGTCAGCGACGACGAAGTCATGCAGGCCGAAGGGCTGGAAGACCTGCCTGCTTTCCTGGCTATCCCAGGGACAGACGGGCAGACCTATGACACGGCGGAATATTTAAAGATGGCCAAGGCACAGCGCACGCAGCTGAATAAAGACCTGACGCTTATCCCGACGCGAATCGACGAAGTTGATAAAAGTATCCAGACTGGGCCCCCGGTTCCGGCGGAAGAAGTGGAAACGTATCGGGCGAAGTTTGTCAACCAGCACAAGGCTGTTGCCTTGGAGCTCAATACCATGATGAGCCAGTCGGGTAAGACCCAGGCTATTGCTGCGGCAAAGGCCGCCTTCTCGGATGCGGCCCGAGCGTATGATGAGAAAATTCACCAACAGAACGCCGGGACGTATCAAAAGCTGGAGGCCATGGCCGCGAGGCGCCGCGAACTGTCTGATCGGGAAGAAGATTTGCTCAATCAAATAAAATCGCTGGAAAAGGAACATGACCGGCTCTACGACATGCGTAATGACCTGCTAAAGGCTTATGCCGATGTCGATGCCCGGCAATGGGACACGGACCTGGAAGTATGCCCGACGTGTCATCGGGAGCTTCCGCCGGAACAGATTGCCCAGCTGAGAGATGAATTCAACCAGAAAAAGAGCCGGGAAAAAGAAGCTATCAACGAAAAAGGCCAGCAGTGCAGTAAGACGAAGCTGGCGGATCTGGAACAAAAAATCCTGCCTTTGTCCGAATCGCACAAAGCGGTAAAAGCGGAGCTGGCCCAGCTGATGAAAGAATCGAATCAGCTGAATCAGTCGCTGTATAAGTTCCCGCGTTTCGAGGAAACAGATGAAGCCAAAGCCCTGCAGGTAAAAATCAAGGAAGCCGAATCCGCGGAAGACATCACGGCAACGGAAGCGTATCAGAATCTGAGCCACCAGGCGGCAGAATTAACGGATAAAATCCGCCGTGCCGATGTGACCTTAGCTGCCATCCGGGCCAATGATAATGGCCGGGAACGGTTACGGGAACTGCGTCAGCAGCAGACGGACACAGCGGCCAGCTTGGAACATGTAGAATATGGCATCCACCTGGTCGAAGAGTTCTCGCGGAAAAAGGCGGCCATGGTAACCGACAAAATCAACGCCCGATTCAAAAGCGTGCGCTTCGTACTTTTTGAGGATCAGATTAATGGCGGGCTGAAGGAAATCTGCGAACCGACCATCCAGAACGACGCTGGACAATGGGTTCCATATAAAGCGGCCAATACGGCCGCCAGGGTGAACGCTGAACTGGAAATCATCAGCGTGCTGAATGATTTCTATCACACAAACCTTCCGGTCCTCATCGACCGGGCCGAAAGCATCAGCCATCCGGCCGCTATCCCACAGCAGACTATCCGGCTCATCGTATCGCCAGAAGACAATACTTTGCGATTAAACAAGGAGGATTAATCATGGCAGAATTAGCAACTACACAGAACAACTCAATGGTTACGCCGGGCTTCTCGAGCCTGGCCGGATTTGAAACCCTGCAGCGCATGGCGCATCTTTTCAATGAATCCACACTGGTCCCTAAGCAATTCCAGGGCAAGCAGAATTTCGGGAACTGCGTCATCGCACTGAATATGGCCCAGCGGTTAAATGCAGACCCGCTGATGGTCATGCAGAACCTGTACGTCGTATATGGCAACCCTTCCTGGTCTTCGAAATTCCTGATTGCTATGTTCAATCAGTGCGGGCGGTTCAGCTCCATCCACTATGACGAAGTCGGGAAGCCTGGTACAGACGGCTGGGGATGCCGCGCCTGGGCTGTGGAAATCGCAACCGGTGAACGTGTAGAAGGGCCTGTCATTACGATTGGGATTGCCAAGAAAGAAGGATGGTACGACAAATCGGGCAGTAAGTGGCAGTCGATGCCACAGCAGATGCTCCGCTATCGCGCCGCCAGCTGGTTCATCCGGACGACAGCACCGGAATTGTCCATGGGGCTTCCCACCCGGGACGAAGCCATCGACATCGGCTCAGAAACACTGGGCGTCGAAGAAGCCCAGGAAGCGATGGACCAGGAAATAGCCGCCCAGGCCAATAAGACGCCGCTGCCCATCGACGTCCGCAAGGACGTCCCGCAAGACATCCCGGCCACTGCAGCTGCCAAACAACCCGAACCGGAACGGGTACAGGGGCCGACGTTTTAAATGAAGATTGATGTGCTCGCATCCGGGAGCACAGGGAACTGCTATCGTATCAGCGATGGCGCGCATTCCCTGCTCCTGGAATGCGGGATTCCATTCACTTGGATCCAACGCGGATGCCACTATTTTACCAGCAGCATTTCCGGTTGCCTGGTAACGCACCGCCATGGAGACCATGCCCGATGTGCCGCCGAAGTCATCCGCCGCGGAATCCCGGTTTATGGACCCGAAGATGTCGCTAAGCAATATCCCGGGACCAGAGTTCTGGAGCCGCTGAAACGGTACGAAATCAACTCGTTCGAGGTCATCCCTATCAGCGTATCACACGACGTGCCGTGCTATGCCTATATCGTGTATTCGGAGGCTACCCGGGAGACCTTGACGTATATCACGGATACGCCATACTTGCCTAATACCATTCCTGGTATCAATTACTTGATGATAGAAGCCAACCACAGCCGAAAATTGCTGCGGAACCATGCTGCGCAAGGACTCGTGCAGCGACATCTGGCAGAGCGGATTGTAAAGACCCATATGAGCATCGAATCGGTCGTGGAGCTCATCAAGAGCAATGACATGACCCAGTGTAAGCAAATACACCTGCTCCATCTCAGCGCGGCAAACAGCGACGCTGCTGCGTTTAAAGACAAAGTCGAGAAGCTGACGGGAATCGAGGTATACGTGCATTAGAAAGGACTGTTATGGAAAGACTGAACATCAAGTATATTGACCAAATAAATGCTTTCCATGGCTGGTTGTTAACGAATCCGATTCCAGCGTCGGCGCGGATTGTTTGGTTTTCATTGATACATTTCTGCAATAAAACCGGGTGGAAAGCGGAATTCAATCTGGCCATGTCGGCGCTGGAAACAGATACGGGATTAAGTAGGCGGACTATTGAGCGCGCCCGAAGCATCTTGCAGGAATCGGGGTTGATCCATGTGAAAGCAAGGGCAGGGAATCAATCGCCTATTTATAAAATCATTCCGTTTGCGCGTCAATATGACGCGCAAACGGTCGCACAATCTGACGTACAAACTGCCATTGACGGTCATGATGACGCACAAACTGTCGTACAAAACATGGCTGACGGTCATGATGACGCACAATCTGACGCACAGTCTGTCGCACAATCTGACCACATACCTAGACATAAAGACATAAAGACTAAAGACAATAGGGTATACGACGACGTCGGATATAAAGAAGTGCTCAAAGCATATCGAAAAAACATTTACCCAATGCCCGGGGAGCTGGATCTGGAAAAGCTCAAGGCACTGGTTGATGATTTTGGTGGTGATACCGTCATAAAGGCCATCGACAGAGCCGTCACCCGTAATAAAAGAAGCCTGGCATACATCCACGGTATCCTGAAAAGCTGGCAGGCTGATGGCTATGATGATGAAAACACGGCCCGGCCACAGCCAACGCCACGCAACAGCAAGAAAGAAGCAATTGATACCGTGAACCGCCTGATGGCGGAATACCAAGCCAAGGAAGGAGAGAAGAAAGATGACAACGGAAGTATCGACCCTGCGAGCGATTGGTCTTTTGCAACTGGCGTACAAAAATGATCTCCCGGAGGAACGGCTTCGTTTCTACGTAGAGATGTTAAAAGACATCCCGACGCCGGCTTTGTCGGCCGGGGTCAAATACTGCATCAACCACTGCGATTTCTTGCCCACCATCGCCGAAATCCGGAGAGCGTCGGAAAAAGTGGTCACACTGGCTATGGGAACCAAGCCCATCGACAGCGCCACGGCCTGGGGCAAGGTCCAGAAGGCCATCGCCGCCGTCGGTTATACCGGTGTGCCGGCATTCGATGACCCGGTGACGCAGCGCGTCGTCGACCGGTTCGGCTGGAAAGAGATCTGCCAGACGCCGACCGATGACACGGCAATCCTGCGGGCCCAGTTCCGCAAAGCCTACGAATCGGAAGCGGCCCACGTGGCCGAGGTGAAGGAATTTGCCGCTTCCGGCGTCCCGGTCCATCAGAAGTACCTGACCGATGCAGGCCTGGCTGGCGTGAAAGAATTGACCAGCGAAGTAGCCGCCCGGCTGAAGATGCCGGAATGATGGCAGAAAAGGAGAGAGAAAGATGACAAAGACAAGATTATGCCGCCTATGCGGCCAGCCGCTCGAACTCCACGGATCCAGGACGGCCAGGCTGACACTCTGCGATGATTGCCGGTCACGGATCCTGTCCCGGTATACATACCGAATCGAACACCACATCACGGGCAAGGAAACCTACTGCCTGGTGTGCGGGAAGCCTATCCCGAAAGGGTACAACGGCTATACGACCTGCTCACGGGCGTGCAGGACCCTGCTGAATTCTGTCACAGCCAACTACCGGAAGGACAGAGCAGCGAACCAGCTCCGGCAGGATAAGCAGGAACATCCGGAAGCATACCTCCCGCCGAAGCGGGTCCTTAGCCCACTTGGCCGGGCCGAACAGGAAGCCCGGGAACATGGCATCACCTACGGCCTGTATATGGCCCTGAAAGGAGGGATGGCCCATGACTTGTAATATGGTTTGGCTGCGGCAGGCCCTGGCGGAATACCAGAACCGTTTGAACAACGTCCTCTTAGTGACGGCTGCGGAAATCCCAGCGCTGGAATGGCGACGGGACAATGGGTACTACATCCCAAAGGCTCAGTTCATGGCATTCGATGGGGTGAAATACATCGTTGTCGACAACCGGCAGGGGCAGTTTGGAAAAGAAACCCAGGAAACGCTGCATGACTGCCTGCATTGGTTGCTGGCGTAGGAAACCCGGAAAGGAGAGAGAAAGATGGAAATTAAAATAGACATAAACGGCAGTGACGTCGAGCTGGAGACGTTTTTACATATCCTTGCGATAAATCATAGCCAGAAAAAAGAAACGGACGTTAAAACGGCAAATACGAAGAAAAAAGGCCGCCCGAAGAAAGTGGTGAAGGCGGACCCGGAACCAGCCCCGACGGATGACATCCTGGATGATCCGGAAATGGCCGACATCGGAGCACACATTTTCGGGGAGGATGGTCAGAATGAATGACATTTCACGGGCCATGGAAAAGAAACGGGCCGAAAAAGCCGAATCGAGGTGACGAATGACATGAAGTTCGGACGATTCAAGCCGTGGAACGAATGGGCGGAAGCCTCTGAATTCCACTTTGGGAATGGCTACGGGGGCATAGTCATCCGCGGCCCGCAAGGGCTGTATGAACTGGAAGTAATCAAACGAAACCGTCTTTACCCTAGTTACTGGGATATCACGTTTGATACGCCGATTACAAGCGACGTCCTGGGGAACCTGGAATACGGCGACGTCGTGAAGGCGCTGGAGGACATCAGCAATCTGGCTGATAACTACGAATTATTGCATCAAAGTTTTGTAGATCACGAAGGAAACGTTGTGTTCGTGGATTAAGGAGGGAAATATGCAACCTACTGGTAAATTAAAGGAGGTGATCCGATTGATTGACATGAGCATGGAACGCGTCCGGGCCGTGATTGATAAAGCCTGCCAGGACGGGAAGAACTACGCCACGATTGAAAAAGCGGGTGACGATGCGGTTGATGCTGCTGTTGCGCAGGCCATCGACGGCATGGGTTACAAAGTAGCCATCAATCCACAAGAAATACTTATCAGTTGGTCTTAGGAGGAATGAAAAAATGAATAATGTGCAACTCATGGGCAATCTGGCCCGCGACCCGAAAGTCAGCGTGACCCGGACAGGGAAGACCCTCGTCCGGATGACGGTGGCCTGCTCCGAAACCTACAAGGGGAGGGACGGCCAGGCGAAAGAAATGACGTCGTTCGTTCCGGTGACCTGCTGGCCGCCGTCGTCGGATCTAGCGCAGAATCTCTTGAAAGGCGACCGGGTCGCCGTCCTGGGACGGTTCACGACGAATTCGTACGAAAAGGACGGCACTAAACACTATTACAGCGAAGTCACGGCAGACTACGTCGGGACCGTGCCGAAAGCCGCTAAAGCCGCCGCGCCGGGCGAATCCTTTGAAGACATGGGAAATGCTGCGGGAGACGAAGAGATTCCGTTCTAGGAGGCGCCCATGGTTTATAACTTCACGATCGACGGCCGCCCGATGACCAAAAAGAACAGCATGACCAAGACCCGCTATGGGCTCATCCAGTCCAAACAATACAGGGACTATGAGAAGGCGGCCCTGTGTCAGCTGATGACTCAGAAGCCACGTGGCTTCCGCACGATTGCTTGCGCGGCCCGGATGAACGTCGAATACTACATGCCGAACCGCAAGGGCTGGCCTGACCTGTTCGGGCTGGTCCAGGCGACGGCCGACATTTTAGAGAAGGCTGGCATCGTAGAGGACGACGGCTATATTGCCGATGTGGCCTACAGCGGCATCGCAGGCGTCGACCCGGTATGGCCGCGCGCCGAAATCAAGATTATTCCCATGCCGGACGACAAACTCAACGAGCTGCATCCCAAGCTTAGAAAAAAGTCAAAAAATGATTGATGACAATAAGGTATTGGAGGAACCAGAAATGAATAAAACCGATATGATTACCGCTGTTGCAGGAAAAGCCTGCATGACCAAGAAAAATGCTGAAAAAGCAATCAATGCTGTATTCGAAGCTATCAGCGACAGTCTCACCCAGGGCGATAAAGTCCAAATTATTGGCTTTGGCACCTTTGAAGTCCGCGACCGCAAGGCCCGCGAAGGCCGCAACCTGCGCAATAACGAGCCGATTCAGATTGAAGCATCCAAGACCCCGGCTTTCAAAGCGGGCAAGCAGCTAAAAGATTTGGTCAACGGGAAATAGGAAGCCTCGGGACGTAACCGAAGGCAGACGGGAGCGTGATTAGACAATGAAAAGACTGTCATGGATGATATTGATAGCCTACGTGCTGGTGTGTATTACAGCATTCATGACATTGCTCGTCATGATTTTCAAGTAAGGTGGTGGACCCATGGATAATTGGTACAAGCCCGGTCCGGTAGTGATAACTCGCGTAAGCCCTGACCCGCGGCCAAAGAAAGCGAAGCCGAACTGGCGGGATTATAGCGACATCATGGACTACCAGGCCAAATTGATTGAGAAAGTAAGGCGCCGAATTGAGCACACGAAACATCGTTAGACGAAAGGGGGCTATTATGAGACTAGAAATACCCAAAATCAATATGAAAACACTTACAAAGCAATTCATGACCATTACCGAAAAGCTATTGGCGATGGTACCTAGTGGGACGAAGCACTATTTCGGATTGAAAAGCTGGCAGCGGTCCTGTCGGGATCACGCTGTAAAAAGCCGGGTGCGGCACGCCAAGCGAATAGCCAGGAAGGGCTACCGCTACAAGGGAGGGCGCTAATGGCGAGTAAGATAAACAGCAAGAAAGTCATCGTGGATGGCATCTCTTTCGACAGCCGAACGGAGGCGAAATACTACTGCAGGTTGAAACGGCTGAAGGAGAAAGGGAAGCTTCGCCATATTGAGTGCCACCCTAAGTACGAATTACAGCCGGCCTGCGAGCGATACGGCAAGAAATACCGGCCGATGTACTACATTGCCGACTTCCTCGTCATCCTGGACGACGGGCATAAAATCGTCATCGATGTAAAGGGGTATGGCATGGAAGACGCCCAGATTAAGCGTAAACTCTTCGCATATAAGTACCCAGACCTGGAACTCCGCTGGGTGGCCATGTCCTACAAGCACAGCGATACCGGCTGGATCGATTACGATGAGCTACAGAAGCTCCGGCGTAAGGCCAAACGGGCGAGGAAGTGAGATTGCTAATGACATAAACTTGAATAGATAACCTATAAAGCGGACAGGCCGATAAGGCTTGTCTGCTGCTCACGTTATAAAGGAGGGTGCTATGCATCATAACGACTATACTGTGCTGGTAAAAGAATATTTGACTCGATACACTGAATTTAAACAATACGTGGCCAATATCGAAGCGGAAATCGAGGACTACAAAGAGATGCTGAAACTCTCGGCCGCTCCAAAAGTCTCCGATATGTCTACTGCCGGAGGCGGAGGTGGGAGTGGAGATACTCCGCAGGAGAGAGCATATTTTCGGCGGGAAGACCTGGAAAAACGGCTCGAAGACAGCTATCATGATCTGCTGGAAATACTGCCAAAGGTACGCAAACTTGAAAGGTCTTTGGACGCGATGAAGGCGACGAACCCTGTGGACTATCGCATCATCAATGCTCGTTACATTAAAGGATGGTCCTGGGAGGCCACAGCCAGCTTTGCAGGTGCCAGTGTGACATACTGCCGGAACGAGGCACGCAAGGCCTTACGGAGACTGACTGGAGCTATGTTCGGCGAAGAGTCCATTCCCATGCAGACGCACTTGGTATTCATCGACAGTAACAAGGACAATGAAAATTGTGGATAACTTTTTTTTCGTGTCGTTTTTCGACAGAAACGCGCAGAAAATAAAATATTTGAATACGGAAAAAGTTGGTCGGACGTGGTACGATAATAGCGTGAGAGTTGGGGATGACGCGAGGGGCTCGTGTCACGCACCAGTCCATTAGCTGCCCTTGCGCATCCCACACACTGTCACCACATGATATGCACCTCCTTGTTTTAGACTGCGGCGCTATGATAAATCATTGTGCCGCCGCACGGCGGAGTAGCTCAGTTGGCAGAGCCAAGGGTTTGCAAACCCTATTGTCGCTGGTTCGAGTCCAGCCTCCGCCCTCTCCTTTTGGGGCATATCATAGGGACGTAGCTCAATGGGCAGAGTAGTGGTCTCCAAAACCATTTGTTGAAGGTTCGAGTCCTTCCGTTCCTGCCAAATTGCATACATAGGGACTTAGTTGTCCGTGTTTGGTGAATAGCCGGACAGGGTGATGGGTCTCTTTTTGGTACTGGATAAGAAAAAAAGGCCTCGGCTGTATTTCGAGCCAAGACCTTTATACAGAAGCAATTCCCAGTTGCCTCTGAGTGTCATCTCCATCCTGAAAGGTGTTAAGTATACAAGAAAATTAATTCTTGTGTATGTAGATTTTAAAACACTTTTTACCGTAATTCCGAGCGTAATGTTTCACGCCGTTCTTATCGGTAAAAGACGCCCGCAGGATGTAGACGCCGAACTTATCTTTCCCCATGTGTTCACCTCACTCAGGGAGAACAGAGATGACTAAAGATATTTTATCATTAAACAGGGTATTTTATCAACAAAAAAGAGCCTGCGGAGACAGACGAGCTTTGCCTTCGTAGACTCTTTTTCCCCGTACTTGAAAGCTGGGAACAATCAAGTACGGATTGGTAACCACATGGGGACCATAAGTTCACTTATAATATAGCTCATTAGGGTATGTTAGTCAAATTACAAAAATGAATAAATATTTTACAAACTAAACTAAAAAAATATAATGTGATTTTTACAAAAAAATAGAGTGATATTTCGTACTAAATTTCAATATATATTCAAATATAAGGATGGTGGTGAGCATGTAGCATGACTAATGAAAAAAATTTAGTACCGGCTAATCAACGAAGCAAGAGCGAAGCTAGAGAAAACGGTCGAAAAGGCGGACTCAATAGCGGTAAATCACGCCGCCGCAGGAAGGCCCTTAGGACCATGCTGAAAGAGGCTGTTTCTTTGCCACTGAGCGATCTACCAGAGGACCTCAAAGCAGGAATCATGAAAGCTGCACAAATCAAGGATGACAGTCTGCTGGTAAGTGATGCTGTCCTTGGTTCTTTGATACGTACGGCTTGCAAAGGGAATAGTCAGATGATGCGCCTGTTGTTGGATACACTGGGCGAATCAGCTGATATACGCATGAAAGAACGCGAAATCAAACTCAAAGAAAAAGTGGCACAGTCGGGAACCATCAACGGCGGTACTCATGAAGACCAATCCGCGATGGAACAGTTGATTGAGTCCATCCAGAAAGCCTCTAAAGAATATGACCACATGGATGGAGGTGACAGTACCTGATGGAATTTCAGAAGTGGGGGCGTAAGGCCATCGATTTTATTTGTATACCGCCCGCTGAAGATGCGTTTATCACGATTCTGGAAGGCTCTGTCCGTTCTGGTAAGACAGTCAGTATGATACCGAAATGGATCAACTATATCATGACCGGCCCACCAGGACTATTACTGATGACCGGCGTCTCCAAAGACACGGTATACGACAATGTGCTGAATGATCTATTCGATACCCTGGGGGACAACCACTACAAATACAATCGTCAGTCCGGAGAGCTGGACGTCTTCTGGGAATCCAAAGGAGACACTCGCTCGCGGCGCATCAAAGTAGTCGGCGCGAAGGATGAGGGGTCAGAAAAGTTCATTCGTGGCAAGACGCTGGCCGGTGCCTATTGTGATGAATTGACGCTGATGCCGGAGCATTTCTTCAAACAATTGCTGAACCGTCTTAGCGTAAAAGGCGCCAAGCTGTATGGGACTACGAACCCTGATTCACCCATGCACTATCTGTACAAAGAATATATCACGAACGACGCGATGATTCGCGACGGGGTGGTTAAAGATATCCATTTCATGCTGGATGACAACCCCAATCTACCTGATGAATACAAAGCCAATATCCGCCGGTCCTATTCCGGTATGTGGTATAAGCGCATGATCCTCGGGATGTGGGTATTGGCCGAAGGGCTCATCTACGATATGGTATCCGATGCGATGCTTTATACGGACGATGAGCTGAACAAGACTATGCGGTCACGCTGCCGGCGTTATATCGCCGTTGACTATGGGACGAAGAACCCGATGGTATTCCTGGATATATTAGATAACGGTGAAACCGTATGGGTGGACCGAGAGTATTACTGGGACAGCCGGGCGATGCAGCGGCAAAAGACTGATGCTCAGTATGCAGATGACCTGGTCGATTTCATCGGCGATGAATATCCTGATTTCATTATCATTGATCCGTCAGCTGCGTCGTTTAAACTCGTCTGCCAGGGCAAAGGATTCCGCGTAAAGGATGCCGATAACAGCGTCAACGACGGTATCCGGGTCACGGCCATGCTGATTAGCCAGGGGCGGCTCAAGGTCAACCGCAAATGTACCAGCACCCTGGCCGAATTCCAGACTTACGTGTGGGATGAAAAAGCGGCGGCCAATGGGAAGGAGCAGCCGCTCAAGGTGAATGACCATAGCATGGACGCTCTTCGGTATTACTGCAAAACCATGGTGGCCAAATGGAGGCTGAGAGAATGACAAGGAAAAGACGAAAGAAACCCATACGGCGGCAGACGAACGATGCATTCCAGAATCCGCTGACGCGGAGCGGGGTATTCATGCCCAATGTGCTGGAATCCACGCAGTATCCGTTGACGCGGTTCACCTGGGACTGGCAGACCATAAACAGCCTGTATCGGTCCCACTGGATTGTGCGGCGCATCATCGACACGATTCCGGAAGACATGTGTAAGAATGGCTATAAAATCCAGTCGCAATTGGCTCCCGACGCCATACGGAAGGTCATGCAGACCGACCGCAAGACACGGACGACGGCACGTATCCTAGACGGGTTGAAACTCGGCCGTCTCTATGGCGGAGCCGGGGCACTCATCATGCTCAAAGGACAGGAAGATGAGCTGGACCAGCCGTTAAACTTGGACGAAATCATGCCAGGCGATTATAAAGGGCTGCTCGTACTGGACCGGTGGAGCGGTATATCCCCAGACGATAAGCTGGTGGACGACATCGACGACCCGGAGTTCGGCCTTCCCGACACCTATACCCTAACCAGCGATAGCATTGAGCGGGGCGTGCGCGTCCATCACAGCCGGATATTGCGGTTCATCGGACGGCCGCTCCCTTACATCGAGCAGCTGGCCGAAAACTACTGGGGCGCGTCAGAAATAGAGCACATTTTCGACGAACTCAAGAAACGCGACAATGTATCATGGAATATCGCCATGCTGACCTTCATGGCCAACTTACGCGTCATGAAGGTGGAAGGACTGAGCCAGGTACTGGCCACAGGCAGCCAGAAAGCACAGCAGGACTTGTACAACACGATTCAGGGCATGAATGCCATGATGAATAATAACAGCATCCAGATGCTCGGCGAAAATGACAGCTATGAAACACACCAATACACCTTCGGTGGCATCGCGGATGTCTATGACCGCTTCATGATGGATGTGGCCGGGGCTGCAGAAACACCGGTGACAAAGCTTTTTGGGCGGTCGCCGAGTGGCATGAACGCTACGGGTGAGTCGGACATGCAGAACTACTACGATGCTATCGAAGAAAAGCAGGAATCCGAACTTCGTCCGGTTTTAGACAAGCTGTTGCCTATCATCATGACATCGACGCTTGGCGCTGTTCCCGACGACTTCGATTACGACTTCAATGCCGTACGCCGCCCGAATGAAAACGAAATGTCTGACCTGGCCAGCAAGAACACCGACTCTGTGACGAAAGCCTTCCAAGCTGGCATGATATCCCAGCGCACGGCGTTGAAAGAGTTGCGCCAACAGAGTGAAATTACAGGCATGTGGTCGAACATCACCGACAAAGATATCGAAAATGCCGAAGATACGATTCAAAACCCGAATGAAGGCATGGAGGGTATGGCTGGACTATTTGGCGGCGCAGAAGGGCAAAGCGAGCCGAAAAACAGCGAATCTGAACATGATGCTCCCGACGTATCCCCTTCGGATAAACGATAGAAAGGGCGTGGCCGTATGCAGCACCTGTGGGAACCGAAACGCAGAATTGAACTGGCCTTCCGCCGCAGCCTGATGGAATTGGCCAGGCAAATGATCCGACACGTCGGGCGCACATCAGACCCAAATGCGATAAGTAATACGCTCCTACAAATCGCTGAAACTAAGACCTTCCAGCGCGTCTGCCAAGCAGCGGCCCTAAAAATGGTCACGGGACTCTTTGATGACCAGGGGCGCACATGGCGCCAGGCGACCGCCAGAAACGGGCGAAGTCGTGAGCTATATAATTTACTGCGGAAAGAGCTACAAGGCCCGACAGGGCGCAAATTGCGCGATTTAGTGGCAGAAAATGCGGCTCTCATCCGGACGCTTCCAACTGATATTGCCAGCGATGTGGCCGCTTATACTTCACGCGAAGCGATGAAGGGGCGCAGGGCATCGGATATTGCGGAAGAAATCCGGACGATGTTCCCTGCTCATACTAGAGCCAGGGCTGAGCTCATCGCCAGGACGCAGACGTCTATGACCCAGACAGAGCTGACCCAGGCCCGCTGCCAGAATTTTGGCATACATTGGTATATTTGGCGGCCCGTAGGCGGCATGGGTGGTGATGGGCGCACACGTACCAGCCACCGCATGATGAGCGGCGTTATCGTAAACTGGGATGACCCACCGGCGCCGGAAGACTTGTTCCCGACTATCGGGAAAAATGGCAAACACTATCGCAACTCGCTCGGGCATTACCATGCTGGGTGCTGCCCGAACGTAAGCGGAAAATAAATCGGTGGATTTAATCTCCTGGCTGTTTGTGAGACAATAGGCTCATCAAACAGGATGAATTAGACCAATTAGAGTTTCTCCCATTTTGTCTAAAAACTCTAATTTATCCTATTCAGTAAGGAGGATGTTTTTGGATACTCAAAAAATTACACACGAAATAAGAATGAAACACTGGATGCAGATCATCGCGCAGCGCCAGCAGAGTGGCTTAACGGTGAAGGAATTCTGTGCGCAGCAGGATATCCCTATCAAGCAGTATTACTACTGGCAACATAAACTCCGTATTCGTTTCGCACCGGCACAGGCGCCGGAAACTAAAAAGGAAGAAGTCCCCACACTAGTCCCTCTTTCGGCGGCGATTCCCGTTCAGGATTCCCTTATCGTGCAGTGTGGTGCGTTTTCCCTGGAAGTGACGGAGCATACTTCTGAAAGACTGCTGCAAAAGACGCTGCAGCTACTGCAGAAGGTGAATGCTTGATGGATTTGCATATTTCAGCAGAACATGTCTTCATCGCCTGTGGCTATACGGACATGCGCAAGTCCATTGACGGGCTCAGTGCCATCATCGCCCAGCAGTTCCAGATGAATCCGTTTCAGCTTTCTCTTTTCCTGTTTTGCGGCCGTCGCCGGGACCGGTTCAAGGCCCTGCTCTGGCAGGGTGATGGTTTCCTGCTCCTCTACAAACGCTTGGAAAAAGGAAGGCTGCAGTGGCCAAGGACACCTGATGAAGTCCGGGAACTCACACCACAGCAGTACCGCTGGCTCATGGAGGGGCTGTCTGTTGAACAGCCTCGGGCCGTGCAAAAGATTACGCCGAAAACGGTTTTGTAAAATAGCCGAAACACTGCATAAACGCTAGGGTTTTCGGCTGTTTTATGGTATAATAGATTTATCACAAATCCGTAAGATTGAGGTGCCGTATGACAGATATCCGTGAACAGGAAATGCAGGGGAAAATCGATGAACTGACCGCGCAGAAAGCGTCTCTGGAAGCAGAGAACAAACAGCTGCGCAAGCAGGTCGAATGGCTGCGCAAGGCTCAGTTTGGCCGCAAGTCGGAAACCAAGAAAGTCGTGTACCCGGAAGAACAGATGAGCCTGTTCAATGAAGCAGAAACAGAAGCGAAACCCAGCGCTCCGGAACCGGAAATTTCGGTCAAGCCGCACAAACGCAAGAAAAAGGTCGGCCATCGTGAAGAATTACTGGCCAAACTGCCTCATCAGAAAATTGTCGTCGAACCGGAAACGACGGTCTGCCCGGAATGTGGCAGCACACTTTCGCCGGTAGGCGAAGAATTCATTCGTTCGGAAGTCGTCTACATCGCAGCCCGCGTGGAAGTGAAGGATTTCTATCGTAAAAGTTATGAATGCCGTACCTGCCGCAAGCAGGGACAGCCTACCATCCTGAAAGCAGCCATGCCTCAGCCGGTCATCCCCCATTCTATCGCCTCACCATCGGTGGTCGCCCATGTCATGATGCAGAAATATGGCTATGCCCTGCCACTGTACCGCCAGGAAAGCGAATGGAAACGCATCGGCCTGGCCTTTTCCCGGGCTAATCTGGCTAACTGGATCATCATCGCTTCCAAAGAATGGTTGGCCCCGGTCTATGGACGGATGCATGAGATGCTCCTGGAAGAGCGCTGTCTCCATGCTGATGAAACACCTATCCAGGTGCATAACGAAAAAGGCCGTAAAAATACGAGCAAGTCATATATGTGGGTCTATGCCAGCACGGCTTTGAATCCCACGCGGAAAATCCGTTTGTTTGAATATGCGCCGACGCGCAGTGCCCATTGTGCAGAAACTTTCCTGGAAGGTTTCTCTGGCTACCTGCTGACGGACGACTATGTCGGCTACCGTTCCATCAAGACAGCGGGGCATTGCCTATGCTGGGCCCATGCCCGACGGAAGTTCGTCGATGCCGCTCCGGCTTATGCTAAAGAAACGGATGGACTCGAAAACACCTTAGTCAAAGCGGGTATCGACCAGATCAGCCAGTTATTCGACAAAGAAAAAGAATATAAATCGCTCTCACCGGAAGAACGGTATGAACGACGCCTCGGGGAAGAAAAGCCTATCCTGAAGGCGCTCTTCGCGTGGGCAGAAAACAATGTCGACAAACTGCTGCCCAAATCGCCGCTGACAACGGCCATGAATTATCTCCTGTCGAACCGTGACGGGCTGACCTGTTACCTCAAAGACGGACACTGTGACATTTCCAACAACACCGCGGAAAACAGCATCCGACCTTTCACCGTTGGGCGGAAAAACTGGCTTTTCAGTAACAGCGCCAAAGGAGCCAAAGCCAGTGCCATCGTCTACAGCCTGATTGAAACAGCCAAAGCCAACGGCTTGGACCCCGAACGGTATCTGAAATACCTTTTTGAAAAGCTGCCGAATACAGCAAACTTCAAAGATACCGAAACCTTGGATCAATACCTGCCTTGGGCAACAAAGCCCCAGGAAAAGTGCAAAGAATAAATAGAATCAAAGCCCTAGACTTATGAAAAAAGGATATCATAAGTCTGGGGCTTTTTCTATACACTGATTTATTTTCCGCTTACGCCCGAACTGCAGGTGTTACCCAGAACCAATCATTGATTTGGATTTGGTGAATTGGCCGGCGCGCATTTATCGTCATAGGACTATCCGGACTATCAGCCGCCGCAACTTCGAAAGGATTCAGTAATTATGAAAAGTATACAGAATAGGATACTTCTGAAGCTGATGGCCACGAAGCTGCACCTTGCCCGGCTGACCTTAGATAAAAAGTGGGATGAATCTAAGCATCCCAGAGGGGCAGACGGGAAATTTGGCAAAGGCAGCGGACCGCCCTCGACAAATACGAAAAAGAATGGTAATGTAAGGGCGAGCCAAACAGGAGCTAATAAGTTAAAAATCTGTGGTTTTATAAATAAACAAAAACTCATGAATCATTGGAAAAACGGCCGGACACACCAGGAAGAATATCCGGGTTTAACCTGATTCTGCAAGAAGTCTCCCGCCTCTTTAGGCGGGAGTACGTTCACACGAAAACAGCTTGATGCAACGGGCCATGAGAATGGCTAAAGGAATCAAAGATAGTGTTCCAGGATTATAATTTGATATTTTTTACCATCCCATTATGAGGTGGTTTTTTTGTACCCATTTTTAGGAGGAGGTGGTGCCATTTGAAAGCATTTTATGGTTCCCGGTTTTCACCGCATATGACAAAGACACCAGAGGGATATCTGGTATGCCACACGGTACCTATCTGTCGAACGGGAGCACAGGAATATTTGCCGAAAGAGCTGGGGATTGATTCGGATTTGCCGATTATCACGGTGTTCCGGACCCCGGAGGAAGTATTCAAGCCTTCGGCTATTGCCTCATTTGAAGGTAAGCCACTGACCGATGACCACCCACCTGTCGGGATTGACTCGTCGAATTACAGCACCTATGTGAAAGGCGTGGTGCAGAATGTCCGCCGCGGCAGCGGGGAGGACAATGACAAACTGGTTTGTGACATAGTCATTTATGATGCGGCGCTGGCGGCTAAGGTCGAGACCGGGAAGCGCGAAATCTCATGCGGCTATGATTGCAAATATATTGCCAACGACGACGGCACCTATCATCAGGCCGATATCATTGGCAATCACGTGGCCATCGTAACCAATGGCCGCGCAGGACACGAAGTGTCCATTAAAGACTCAAAACCTAAAGGAGGAAAATCAATGAGCAGAAAGAAAAGTGTATTGCACCGTATGTTTGCGGCCTTCGTAAAAGATGCCGACCCGGATGAAGTCCGCGAAGCGGCCCAGGTCGTAAATGACGTCGAAAACTGCGGCGACGATGAAAAAGATGAGAAAGGGGACAATAACCTCAAGGATGTCATGGACGCCATTGACGCGTTAAATGAACGCGTCGCCGCATTGGCTTCCCAGCAAGGTGAGCAGCCAACGGACGACGAAGACGATTTGGAAGACAAAGATGACAAGGGTACTGAAGCCATGGATTCCCTGGAAGAGGAATTAGATCCGGAGCAGAAAAATGATGCGACCGAAGACGAAGGCGACGGTGAAGAATCCGTTACGGTTCCGCCGGAAGACATCGAAACCGACGAAGATACGCCGGCAGAAGCGGAAGGAAAGGACACGCCACAGAACCGCGAGGCCCAGGACAGAGCGATTGCTTTGAGCATCATTCGGTCCATCAAACCGATTGTGGCGACGATGCCGAAACCGCAGCGCCGCCGCGTATCTGACGCCATGAGCAGAGCTGTCCGTAAAGCACTGCGCAGAGGCGGTACACAGCCCCTCACGGGCGGCTATGGCGCGTTGAACCGCCGCCGCAAAGTAAACGATTCGGCCCTCAATAAACAGGGCGACCCGCGGGCGTTTGGCGAAAACTGCCGCAAACGGAACCCGCATTACAAAGGAGGTAACTAATTATGCCAGGCACAACAATTGGAATTAATATGAACTATGGCTATCCCGGCCAGGCGTCCCGTCATGGGGATGAAGTATCCCGCACCCGCCCGGTGGCTTCCGATTCGGAAGAAATCAAATTCGGCGCTCCTGTGGCCATGGGAGACGACGGCACGGTCCATGCATGGACGGCGAACGATACAGCCACGGGATTTGCTGGGATTGCTATGCGTAAGGTAAAAGGCGCAATTGTATGGCCCTACCAGAACTGGGGTGCATATCGTGCCTCCGAACCTTGCGATATTCTGCAGCGCGGCGGCGTATCGGCCCTCTGCGCATGGGGCGCTCCTGCCGTCAATGGCAAGGTATACGTCCGCACGAAAGTTGTCGATGGCACCAGCCCGGCCGGTGCGGCTATCGGTGACCTCGGCGCCAGTGATGAAACAGGCAACTGCATCGAACTGACTGGGGTAAAATGGTCGTCTGATGCCGATGAACGTAATGTGGCTGAACTTACGATTCTGACCCGTCAGGGCGTTTAATGAAGGAGGAGAATCAGCATGAACAAGCAGTATAAATTAGCGACAGCTCCACAGATGGGCGTGTCTGGCCAGATTACGATGGACGCATCGGCCATTGCCAGCGGGCTGGCGTTCCTGGAAAGCGAGCTTGAAAAAATCGACCCGTCTTTGCGCGAGCCGCTGACCAATACCACCTATCCCCGCGACATCACCATCGAGAGCGGTGGCGGCTGGGTAGAAGCCACCTCGGCCATGAACGTAGACTATAGCGTAACCGGAGGCGAACGCGATGGTATCGGCGGAGTCCAGAACGCTATTAGACGTATCCAGGCCGACCTGAGCAAAGACCTGTACAAGGTAATGCCGTATGAAGTGTCTATGTCCATCAAAATCCAGGACCAGCTTCGCGGAGCAGTAACTGGTCGGTCCATTGAACAGATCTATGATGATGGCATCCGCCTTGACTATGACAAATACATGGACATCAATACCTATCTCGGCCAGTCCGCATATGGTACGACCGGCCTGATGAATGATGGCAATATCACAGCGGCAGCGGTTGCTACAGGCGCATCGGGCAAAACTACCTGGAAGAATAAGACTCCTCAGGAAATCCTGAATGACATCGATGACGCTATTGTAGCTGGCTGGGCCGCCGCGCAGTATGATAACTCGGCTATTCCGAATCACATCTTGATTGATCCGGAAAACTTTGCATATCTGAACCGCACGCCGTTTACAGCTAATGGCGCCACGGCTCCGGTATCCTTGCTGAAGTACTTGATGGACAACAATATCGCAAAGGCCAAAGGCATCGATTTAGTCATCGCGGAATGTCGGTTCTGCACGGGCCGCGGTACAGGTAGCACCAACCGCATGGTGGCCTATGTCAATGAAAAGCGCTTCGTCGGCATGGATGTCCCGGTTCCGTTGTCCCGCGTCATGACCCAGCCGAATATCAACACGGCTTCCTACGATTCCTTGTACATGTCGAACGTAGGCCAGGTCAAGATCCATTATTACGAACCGTTTATCTATCGTGACGGAATTTAGGAGGTAACCTATGAGTGTTCGTTTGATTTCAAAGAAAAAGATCGCGTTTCGCAATCCGGCGCCGACCGGTGAAAAGGACAAGCTCCTGACAGTAGAACCGTATAAATTCGAAACGCTGCCGGACTGGGTTGTCAATGACCCGATGTACGCATGGGCGAAAACCGATGGCACGATTAACGTAGCTGATGACCTGGCGGAAAATAAGAAAGATGATTCGGCGGAAGATAAAAAAGACGCCAAAGCGGATACGAAGACTGCTAAATAGTCCGGAAAGGAGTGCGGTGTGATGCTCTATTCTACATTGGATGTGATGGGAATCATCTCGGCAGCCTCGAATATCCGCTGTGGAGATAACCCCGAATACACGGAAGACACCTTTTATGCTGCATATCCTCAATTCAATAAAGTAGATGCGGACGGAAATCAGGTGATTCCGTCCGTTGTCGTTTCCGGATGGGTGAAGTTGGCCAATGCGGCACTTTCCTATCGTCGTTACCGGGACTATTGGGAAATGGCCATGGGGTTGTTTATCGCTCACTGGCTGACGCTCTATATGCAGTCTGCGGCGGACCCTAATGATGCGACGTCGAAGATTGTCAGCGCCGGCCTTGCTAAAGGCGTACAGACGTCGAAAAGTGCCGGTGACTTGTCGGTTTCTTATGATTTCAGTATGATGACGGGCGACTTCGATGGCTGGGGAACTTATAAATACACCGCCTTCGGCCAGCAGTTCATCACGATCGCCCGCTTGGTATCGGCAGGGGGGATGTGCGTATGGTAATGGATGTATCCTTGCAGAAATTCAATCACCTGCGGGAGCTGCGCAAACAGCTGAAGGCCCTGGCGAAAAAAGAGGTCCTTGTAGGCATCCCGGCAGAGAATTCGACACGTGAACACAGCAGCGAAATCAATAATGCTGAACTGCTCTACATCCAGTCTCATGGCGTCCGCAGCGCTTCCATGAGAAAGGAAATGCAGGGCAATCTTGATTCCGGTATGAAGTACAGCAAGGCTCATGAGCTGTATCTCCAATCTCACGGAAGTCCGATGTATCACGTGCCGCCCAGACCCGTCCTGGAACCGGCTATAGCGAGCCAGAAAGAGACTATAGGTAAACTTATTGGCGCGGCTAGTAAAAACGCCTTAGAAGGGAAACCAGCGCAATGTGAGGCCAACCTGAACAAAGCAGGGATGGTGGCTGTATCGGCCACCCGCGGATGGTTCGAAAACCCGGCGAACGGATGGCCGCCCAATGCGCCATATACCATCAAGAAGAAAGGATCTTCGCAGCCTCTGATTGATACCGGTGAAATGCGGAAGGCCATTACCTATGTAGTGAGGGATAAAACATGATCAATTTAGGAGAACTGATACATGACCCGGATTTCTGCGATACCTTCACGATTATCCGGAATACTGGGAGCACCTGGTCTAAAGGCGTGCAGACGTCAACGACTTCGACGATTGAATTCGAAGGCATCGTTTCTCCCGCATCCTCTAAAGACATCGAGATGCTGCCGGAAGGCGACCGCCAGGGCGGCCTGAAGACGTTTTATGCAGAGCAGCCTTTCCATGTCACGGATACCGACACGGTGTCCGACATATGTGTATACCGGAACCAGAAATACAAACTGCTGCGGGTGTTCGATTACCAGAGCAATGGCTATTACAAAGCCATTGGTACATTGGCAGGTGAAAGCACATGAAATACAGCGAGCTGATGAATCTGTTCTGGGATGCCATCGACGCTATCGCCGGGAATGACGTCAACACTCCGTCTGACCGCTTTATCCGGTGGAAATACCCGTCGAAAGGTGGCCCCGACTGGGAAATAGAGGATAATATCATCTTCCTCAACCTGTCCGAAATGGACGACGAATGGGGCAAGCAGAACGACAGTATCTATGTAACGGAAAATGATACGGTCATCCGGAAACGTGCCCGGACGCGGGTATGGGAACTACTATGCACGATATACGGTCCCAACGCCTGCGACATTGCCAATGAAATCAAGGATGGCGTTTTTACTGATAGCATCCGCCGGATGCTCAGCAAGAACGAAGTATTTTTGATTCCGGATATGCCGGTGTGCCGCTATGGGCCCGATGTTTACGACGGACAATGGTGGAACCGGTATGATGTCGCGCTGCACTTTAACGAGTGGTACGAAGTTCCCGATGAAGACGTCGGACATATCGAATCGCTCACAGTCAATACTTCAGTACATAATTGATAAGGAGGAATTTCCATGGCAAATTACACACTGCCACTGGACCCGATTGCGAATATTATGGTCAACCTTTCGGCCCGGTCGGCGGTCCGCAAAGCCTTTAACCTGGCATTGCTTATGGGTGATGTTGGCGACAAAGTCGATTTTGGGTCAGCCAGAATTAAAACCTATGAAAACACGACCGAAATGCTGCAAGATGGCTTTACCACAAGCGACCGATTGTATAAAGCAGCAGCTCTTATTTTTGGGCAGGCGAAGACCCCGCCGAAGGTCGCCATTGGCAAGGCCATGAAAACAGACAGCACTTTGGAAGCGCCACTGGCTACGTTGCAGGCCTGCCGCGAAGACGACGGCGAGTGGTATATCGGCATTTATTGTGGGGCCATTTCCAATGAACAGATCCTTGAATGTGCGCAATACGTCGAATCGGTATCTCCGGACACCGTATTTGCGTACACGACGAATGACGCCAAAGCCATGGACACCGAAGATGGCGGCATTTTCAAGAAGCTCAAGGACCTGAGCTACCGGCACAGCTTTGGCCAGTACAGCTCGAAGAACGACGACGCCGTTTGTGCCATCATTGGCTGGGCCATGGGCGCCATGACCGGAACCATTAACAGCGCCTTCACATTGGCATATAAGACGGAAGTCGGCGTCGAAACAGAAAACTCTTCTGCGCTGTTCTCGTCGGCCAAGGTTAACGCCATCAAAGGTAATTATGGCAACGTCTACATTAACCGCGGCAGCTATTACAACATATTCGAAGAAGGAACGATGGCTGATGGTACATGGTTCGATGAAGTCATTTACCTGGATAAGTATAAGAACGACATGCAGTTGGCTGTCATGGATCTGTTGTATCAGAACAACAAGATTGCTCAGACGGAAGCTGGCATGACCCGGATTAAAGACGCCATCAAGGTTGTATGTGAGGACATGAACCGTATCGGGCTTATTGCGACGGGGGTATGGAAATCAAATGACATTTTAAATCTAGCTTATGGGGCTACTCTGCCTAGTGGCTATATGATTCAGTCCGAGCCTATCGACGAACAGCCCCAGGCCGACCGCGATGCCCGTAAAGCCCCGCCGATTTACGTCAGCTTGAAGCTGGCTGGTGCCATCCACCACGTTACTATCCAGGTGGATGTTAATAGATAGGAGGGAACCAAATGGCACACTCTACTTATAGTTTCACGGATATTACTGCGACGATTTCCCACCCGTCGTATGGGTCGTATTCGCTCGAAGGCGAAGGCATCGGCGATATGACTATCTCCAAGGTTACGGATCGCACGGCACACGATGTGGCTGCTGATGGACATATCATGGTGTCCAAGATTGCGGGGAACAATGGGAATATCACGATTAACGCTCAGCAGACATCGGGCCTTCATAACTGGCTTCAGGGCCTGTTCAACTATCTCGTCGGCGCGCCTACCGATGAATGGGCACAGATGAGCATGACCATCACAGCCCCGAAGATGAACAAAACTTACTATGGCACTGGCGGGGCTTTCGTGAAAGAACCGGATGAACCCTTCCAGGCACAGGGGCAGCGTGTATCCTGGGGCATTTTATTTGCAGACCTGCAGCGTTTGCCGGTCTGATAGGAGGTTATTATGGAGAGAGCAAAAGAAAAGGCGGTTGAGCTCTTCGGCCGCAAGTTCAAAATCAAAAAGTTTGACGCCTTCACAGGCAGTTACATCCTTTTCACCATCATGCAGAAGGTCCTTCCAGGTGGTATGGAGGACCAGATTCCCGGCGAAAATGCGGGCAATTTGTCGGACACACTGCCACAGAATCGCACCAGCATGACGAAACAGGAATTTACCAAACTCCTGAAGGATTGCCTGTCGGTAGTATACGAAACGTTGCCGGCCGGCGACCGCCCGGTATTCAACGAGAATGACACCTGGGGGCTGAATGACATGCAGGATAATACCCCGCTTGTATTGCTACTGGCGGTTAACGTACTGATCTTTAACATTGGCGATTTTTTCGCCGCAAACGGCTTGTCGGAATTGCGCAAGAGCCTCAGCGGTTTGTCCCTTACGAATATCAAAATGTAAACGGGTGGGTGTACGCGCCGGTTATCGCCGGTATGTGGCAACAGCACGAGTTGTGGGATGGCACGTACACATTGACCGATTTGTTGGACGCCCACGAAATGATGCTCGTCAAGCAGGAAAACCAGCGGCGTTTTGATGAGTGGCAGAGCCGGCAGGCCGGGGAGGAACACTAATGGCAGGAAATCTTATTCAGGAATATCTCGTCGGCCTGGGCGTCAAAATCGACCGGCCGGGGTTCAATGAGCTCAACAATACCATAAACACAACGACCCGGACCATCGAATCCGCAACCAGTGGCTGGCGGCGTGAATTTACAGCGGCCGCCGGTGTAGTAACGGCCTCATTGGCAGGTATCACGACTGCAGTCGGCGGGCTGATGAAAAACGTAGCCGACCAGGATTTGGCCATGGAAAAGCTGGCCCGGAATATGATGGTCAGCAAGGATGCGGCCTGGGAAATGAAGAAAGCCACAGACGCACTTGGGGAATCTATCAACGACATTGCCATTACGCCGGAGCTCATGGAGCGGTATCAGAAGCTGATTGCAGACGGTAAGAACATGAAAGTAGGCGGAGATTTTGCGCAGACAATGCGCAGTTTCCGCGACCTCATGTTTGAATTCACTCGACTGAAGCAGGAAGTGTCTTATGCCATGACTTGGGTGGGATATTATCTGTTGAAGTACCTGAACCGGCCGCTGTCTGAAGCACAGGCCAAGTTCCGGTCCTTTAACGATATGTTCATCCGGAACATGAGCGTCTGGACGGAAAAGGCTGCCAGAGCGCTGGTTTATATTATCAATATTGGCCTTCATTTTGCGACCTTCATCAAGGAACTCACCACGAATATTTACGATATGTGGATGGCGTTCCCACGGGGCATCAAAATCGCAACGGCAGCCGTGACCGCATTTTTCGCGCTAATCAAAATGTCCCCTATGGGGCGCATGATTACGGTAGTCAGCACACTGCTCTTACTCCTCGACGATTATTTCGGCTATTTCGAGGGGAAGGACGCGCTTCTCGGGAAATATTGGGAAAAATTGCATTATTTCATCGAGATGGCTAAAGAGAAAATCATCGAATTTGCTGATGCGGCTGAACCAATCCTTGACACGTTTGTCGGGTATGTCAAGAAAGGCGCAGATGCCATGGCGGACCTGGGAATGTGGATTCTTAGCGTCGCCGACGAAGTCCGTAATTCTGTGGCCTTTGAAGAGTTTTGCCAGACCTTTGAACGTCTGGGCAGAGCTTTGTACAGCCTGGCTAATGGCATCTTTGACTTCCTTGTCGGTAATATCCGTGCACTGGAAGACGCGTTTTCACACAATGAAAGCGGGAAGCGATTCACAGAAGTCATGGACACCTTATACCACATCTTTTTAGGATTGGTGGATGCGATTTCCTATTGCATAGAGGTACTGGCCGGCTGGCTTGAGGAAGCGGCACAGTCCGAAACGGTCCGCGATTTAGCCGATGCCGTTGCTGAGCTGGTCAATGCGCAGCTTGAGCTCATAGATGCTATTGCAACCTTGGTAAAAACTGTCATGGTCGAATTTTTCCATGACATGGATGATACAGAGCCAGTATACGCTTTTCGTGATGCGATACGATTCGTCGTGAAAATCATTACGGTCATGATTCGCGCCGTGGCATGGGTCATCAAAAAATTAGCCCAGTTCCTCAAAATGATGACCCGGAGCGAAACCTTTAAAAACTTCTGGCGGGACCTCGGGCACGCGGTCAAAGAATTCGGGAAAGGATTTGGTTATGTTATCGACCAAGCTATCGACAAGCTCGGCCGTTTTGGCCGAGCGCTAAAAGCCTTAATGGCCGGCGATGTCAAAGGCGCCATTGCAGCCTTATTTACATCCAGCGGCAAAGGCGGAGGCGGGCCCGTAGCAAAACAGGCCTGGGCTTTAGCACAGCAAATAGGGGCCGAACGAGGCGTTGACCCAGAAATTATATACGGGCAGTGGTATCACGAAACGGGCGGATTTACCAGCCGCTTGACGAAAGAAAACAACAACCTAGCCGGACTAAAGGGGACAAATGGCGAATATATGTCATTCAGCTCCATTGATGAATTCGCTAATTACTTCAACCGGATCTGGGGCCCGTACATCGCGGGCGCTACCTCCCCTGAAGATTATGCCTCGAAATTAAAGCGAGAGGGATACTTCACAGATGGTTATGAAAACTATGTGGCCGGGATAAAGGGCGGCATGCAGCATATCCCGTCGAGTGATTCTGATAGCTCAGGCGGTGAATCCGGGGAACGGGGTGGCGACTTCGGGAAGAGCAACCTACGTAAATGGTCCTCGGCTCATGGGGACACCGACTGGGATGACGACTCCGGCGGAAGCTCCGGGACCGATACAAACCATTTTCAAGAATATATGGTCGCATTTCTGGACACTCTGAATGCGGCGGCGAGAGAGGCTGGCATTGCCTTTACCATCACCGGCGGGTCGGAACCTGGACACGCATCTGGGACATATTCCCATGGAAATGGGTATAAGGTGGATATCTCCGATGAAATCAGTCCACAAGCTGAACAGGTGCTATTTAAAGCTGCAGAGCAGTTCGGAGCAACGGTGTCACATGAAATCAGCAAGGGACATTACGACATTACAGTCAAACCCGAAGGCGAGGGGACGTTTGAAGTCTACAATTCTCTCGTCGGCGCAAGAAACTCTCTTCGGCATCTGCGCCATTACTCTCGCGGGGTGGCCATGGGAATGAATCGCCTGATGGGCGATGTGGATCCAGTGGTGATGAATGGTATGATGGGCTCCCAGGGAGCCGTCACTAACTACGGCGCGACAAATAACACATATAACACGTATCACGTCAACGTCGGCGACGTCAACGTAGCCCAGACAAATGCCAGCCCTGCAGAAATCGGGAGGGCCGTGGCCGACCAGTCTATTGACGCTCTGCAACGGCGCGGGCAGTACATCTATAAGAACCGCATATTGACAGGCGGTCAAAATCTGGTGTAGGAGGTGAGACCTTATGGGGGTCGTAGGGAAAGGGCTCTCGGTTGACGGAGCTTTGTATTTTCGAGATATTATCCGCGGCGATGAGCCGTTTGAAATCACGGAATTCGGGCGGCAGATAGCCAAGCTGACCGGCCATTATAAGATTCTGGACTTCACAACGGGTATGGGCGGCCTGCAGGAATTCCTGTTCCGGACGCCTAAATGGCCGATTGGTGGCGTCTACTTTGATGGTATCATGCAGACCGAACACGTGCGCCGGGTCAAACCGACGCAGTACCCGGTACAGACGGGGGTCCAGATGACCGACCACGCTATTATCGAGCCGGCAGAGCTGACTATTGACGTGATGATGTCTGACGCCGAGACGCACACCTATACGTCGATGAATCCACTGCTGAATGCGATTTACCAAGCGGCACAATCCGTTATGATGTACAAGAATTTGGCCAACCTCTGCACAATGCCGCCGGCAATTTTGGGCGATGGCCGAGCAGCCATGACTTGGCGGACACTGGAAGCGATGCTCATATCGCGCGTACCAATTCACGTTGATACCCGTCTTGAGCAGTACGACAATATGATCATCACGGAGATAAACGCTCCGGACGACGTAAAGACACTCAACGCCTTCCGTTGTACGGTCCGTATGCAAGAAATTTTCTATGCCGAGGCTGCGGAAACCCAAACGAGCGCACGGGCGGCGGCTACGAATTCTAAGACGAGTGGTGGCCAGACCCCGGTACAGACCGGCGATGGCGTGAATAAGACTGCGGCCAAGGCCGGAGCTGAGAAGATAGGAGTGGTGTAATTCATGTATTCAGCAATTCCGTTAGTAGCTGTGCCGAACTACTCCTTCTCCTCAACAATCCCTGTGGACGGGGCCAACATCACGTTACTGTTTCGCATTACGTACAACGAGCTGGCTAAATATTGGCTCATAGACATCAGCGACGACGAAGGCAATATGCTAATCAGCGCCTTACCTTTGGTCCCCGCACAGAATATCCTGGAGCAATTCGCTTATATGGGAATTGGGAGCGCTTATGTGCTGCCCAGGGCGCAAGTCAAAGAACAATGGCCGTCGGCAGAAACGCTTACAGCCGACTGGTATCTGATTTGGAGTGATACGAATGCCTGATAATCAACAGGTCACAGTGACTACCACATCCTCGACGGGGAAGAGCACCACGACGAAGACTGATGCCAATACCCGCCGCGGACGTCTATACGGGCGGAAATGGAAGATTACAATTTTTAAACCTGCATATAAAAAAGACGACAAGGGGAATACGGTCCGGGACACTGAACATGATACGGCCGTCGATGTATCCCCCTTCCGCTGCGTATTTCGGACAGAGCAGAAGCTAGAGTCGGCGCATACCATACTATGTACACTGGCTGTATATAACCTCAACGCCATTACTGAAGGCGATATTTTAACCGAGGGATTTCAAATTAGCATCGAAGGTGGGTATGCCGAAGGGCAATATGGCGAAATATTTACCGGGGACATCGTCCAGGCGTACCGGAACCGAGAGAACGGCGTTGACTACAAGCTGGAAATCGTCGCCTTACGAAGTAGCTCTGTCTTCGACGTCAACCATATCCGGGCTACGATTGCCGCCGGAAGCAGCCCACGCGATGTAATCTGGACCATCGCCAATGATTCGGAAAAGACCGTGGGCGTAGGGGAAATTAGCAAGGACCTTGAAAACGGATTCCTCCCACGCGGGAAAGTACTTTTCGGCACGCCGACAAAATACCTGCGCGACCTGTGCGTCGGGAATGGCGCCAACTTCTGGACAGATGATGCCGGGAAATTAACCGTAAAGAAAGTAGACGACGAAATACCGGCCGACCGCTGCCTGGTGCTGACGCCGCTTACAGGACTGGTCGGGACCCCTGTATATAGCGATAACGGTATCCACATAAAAACGCTGTTAGATCCACGCCTGAAAATCGGCGTGCTCGTAAAAATCGAC
>OGYL01000430.1_pt1 | contig 32891 bp, 31 predicted proteins | sample 1576541 | NCBI WGS metagenome assembly OGYL01 (sample SAMEA3541551, study PRJEB24748) | human gut metagenome | biome: human gut; feature: human-associated habitat; material: faeces | place: China | collected 2012 | reverse complement strand
AGTTTATCCAACATGACGGATTCATTGCCGTAAGACAGTCGTCGCCGACGGGAGGAAGGGCCTGGTCGACGCCATGCTCGAGCTCACCGACGCCCAGATAGCCCTCAAGCGGCGCGCCGACGACGAGCGCCGCACGAGGATGGCCAACTTCCCCTACATAAAGACGCTGGCCGACTTCGACTGGGGCTTCCAGCCGAGCGTGCCGCGCGGGCTGGTCGAGCAGCTGGCCACGCTCGAGTTCATCGACCGCGGCGACAACGTCGTGCTCGTCGGCAGCCCGGGCGTCGGCAAGACCCACCTGTCGATTGCCATAGGCCACGAGGCGGTGATGGCCCGCAAGCAGGTGTACTTCGCCGACTGCTCGAGGCTGGTCGAGGACCTCAAGCACGCCTCGGCGAAGGAGGCGCTGGCGCGCAGGATGCGGTTCTACGAGCACTGCAGCCTGCTGATAATAGACGAGCTCGGCTACCTCGATATCGGCAAGGAGGGCGCCGACCTGCTGTTCCAGCTGGTCAACAGGCGCTACGCGCTAAAGCGGTCGACCATCGTCACGACCAACGTGCCGGTGGGCAGGTGGGGCGACGTGTTCGGCAGCAACGTCACGGCCTCGGCGGTGGCCGACAGGCTTTGCCACCATTGCGCGATGATCAAGATAACGGGACGGTCGTACCGCCTGAAGGACGTATCCATCGGCGGTGAGGACGGGAAGGAGGAGGGAGCCTAGACGCCGAAAGCGGCGCATCCGCGTTGGCGAATCCGGCGCATCCGCGTTGGCGCGATTGGCGAAAATACGTTGGTGAAAATGGTGAAAAATATATTGACGCTAACACCCGACCAGTCCCTGCCGTGCCAGAACTCCCTCTTGAGCAGGCCGAAGAAGCCCTCCATCGCGGCGTTGTCCGGGCTGCAGCCCTTGGCGGACATGCTCCTGGTGATCCCAGCCTTCCCAGGCATACGCGCCGAAGAAGATCCATCCGGAGATCACGGCGAACACATATCTGCCCAACACAGCGGTGATATATCCCTTCAGCAGTCCGAATTTCGCATTGGAGAAGAGTCCGGACAATCCCAAAGCACCGAAAGCCAAAATGTAATCAACGATCAACTGCATGGGATACAATACATAGGGATCAATGAGAAGCTGTAACACACCGTAAGCTACTCCGGTGGCGATACCTGCACCCAGACCGAACCAGTAACCGGGCAGGCAGATCACCAGCATGGACAGAAGCGTAATGGAACCGCCGGTAGGAAAATGGAACAGCTTGATGTTTGACAGTACGGTTCCAAGAGCGATTGCCATGGCACAGAATGCCAACTGCTTTACGGTCAGCTTACTGTGAGCCATTTTCTGATCAACGTCGTCAGCCCCGGTCTTATTTCTCTGCTTACGGGCAAATACAACAGCCACGGCCAGCAGAGCGATCAGGACAACCACTAACAGGACATTGCCCAGAGCAGTGGGGACATAAGTAGTCTCGCCCCAGTCATTCACGACAACATTGTACAACATAAAAAATCCTCCTTCGTATGCGCGAGGAGGGACAACATCGTATCCATGCAAAAATTACAGTCTTGAACGGCACTCTTATAATGTACAGTTCTCATACACTGTTATCAACAGTGTATATGTAGACAATAACTGCATGAAATCTATGCTTCCTTACGCCGGTATTATCCGGTTCAAGTAGTGAGGGTTAGAAATGATGGCATAGTCTTGCAACACTTCAGTCTCAGCGATGTGCTCCCCTAGCGGAATATAATATTTACCTGTTTACTATAGTGCTTTATTGTGACAGTGTCAAGCTTACAGAAAAGTTTTTAATATCTGCAGCACGCCGTTTTCCCAATAAGGCGCACAGGTTCTCTTTGCGGCAGCGATTACTTCCTCTCTTGCGTTGGATACGGCATAGCTGGTTCCGGCGCTCTCAAGCATTTCTATATCATTCAGATTGTCTCCGAAAGTGCAGGTTTCATCCGGAGCAATGCCAAGATATTCCTGTAAAAACCGAATAGCGGTTCCTTTGTTCACACCTAACGGGTTACAGTCCATCCATTCTTTGCCGGAGGAAGCGATTTTAGCCTTGGTCTGCCAGGTGGGAGTGAAAAGCGGGGCACACATTTCTTCACATGCCGAAGGATGATACACTGTGAATTTGATCACGTTGTCCACAGGTGCTTTTAACAGGTCCGGTACTTCACGGATATCATATCCGTAAGAATCCGTAAGCCAACGGAACATGCGGCTTCCGGCATCTTCTGCCAGACAATAATCCGGAGTGGCAATAAAATAATCACAGTCCGGTAATTCATTGCGAACCGTTTCACACATTCCATGCCAGACATCTTCGGGCAGAGTGTGGACTTTTAAAATTTTGTGAGGGGTACGGACTACCGTGCCGCCGTCCGTGATATAGAGAAGCTTATCGCAAACGGGAGCGAAAAGCTTTCGTTCACTGATGAATTGCCGGCCGGAGCAGGCGACGAAGATGATTCCTTTTGAAGTCAGTTTTTCAATTACGGTCATATATTCCGGATCGATCATCAGCGTACCGTCTTTTAGAATCGTACCGTCGATGTCGGTTGCAATTAATTTGATCATAGCTCCTCCTGTTAATGGAAAGATGGAAAGTATGTTATGATTATAGCCTATCCAAGAGTGGATTTGCAATGACAACCGCAAGATAAAACAGTTGGAAAATCGGCGAAAATATAGTATCGTAGATGGTAAAGATAAAGAAGCGGTAAGAAACCTAAGAAAACAGCAGAAGCCTAAGGAAACAGTAGAAGCCTAAGGAAACAGTAGAAGTCTAAGGAAACAGTAGAAGCCTAAGAAATATCAGAAGTCTAAGGAAACAGCAGAAGCCTAAGGAAATAGCAGAAACCGGGCATAGAAGGGTTAACGATAGGAATGAAGAAATTAATCATAGGAATTCTGGCACATGTGGATGCCGGCAAGACAACACTGGCAGAGAGCCTTTTATATACCTGCGGAACGATCCGCAAGGCAGGAAGAGTGGATCACGGAGATGCTTTTCTGGACAATGGGGACATGGAGAGGAAGAGAGGCATTACCATCTTCTCCAAGCAGGCGAGAATCCGGTGGAAAGATGTGGATATCACTCTGTTAGATACCCCGGGGCATGTGGATTTTTCCGCTGAAATGGAGAGGACACTTCAGGTACTGGACGCAGCCATCCTTGTGATCGACGGCAGTGACGGCGTGCAGGGGGATGTCTACACACTGTGGAGATTATTGAAAAGATATGAGGTTCCGGTATTTTTATTCGTAAATAAAATGGATCATCCGGGCACCGAGCGGGACAAAATACTGGCCGAACTGCAAGGTAAGCTTGATGGCAATATTGTAACCGTTGAAAATATCATGGCGCAGGATGAATCCGAAGAGGACTGTGAGCAGGAACTGGAACATGCCGCCATGTGCAGTGAAGTACTGATGGAGGAATACCTGGAGACCGGAGCCTTGCAGCCGGAGAGCATAGCATTCACTGTGGCGCAGCGGAAGCTGTTTCCCTGCTTTTTTGGATCCGCATTAAGACAGGAAGGCATAGAAAAGCTGTTGGACGGGCTGTCTTTCTATCTGCCGGAACCGGAATATTCACAGGAGTTTGGAGCCAGAGTCTATAAAATCGGCAGAGATACGTCGGGGAACCGTCTGACGTATCTGAAAGTCACCGGAGGGACGCTTCGGGTCAAAATGATGATTGGTAATGAGAAAAGCGGTGCCGGGGAAGAGACCTGGGAGGAAAAGGCAGATCAGCTGCGCCTGTACAATGGAGGAAGCTATGAGACCGCAGACAGCGTGCCGGCGGGAGAAGTCTGTGCGGTCACAGGACTTACGAAGACATTTGCAGGACAGGGACTGGGCTTTGAAAGCGAGAATCTGGCACTGGTGTTGGAACCGGTATTGACCTACAGGCTGAGTTTTCCCCCGGATGTGGATCCCGTGACAGCACTTGGAAAGCTCAGACAGTTGGAAGAAGAGGAGCCGCAGTTACATGTATTATGGCAGGAGGAAAAGCGGGAGATCCATATGCAGGTCATGGGGCAGGTGCAGATGGAGATCCTGAAAAATATCCTGTGGGAGCGTTTCGGACTGGAAGCGGAATTCGATGCGGGAAGCATTGTCTATAAGGAGACGCTGGTGGAAGGCATCGGGCATTTTGAACCCCTGCGACATTATGCAGAAGTACACCTGCTGCTGGAACCGGGTGAGCGGGGCAGCGGCTTGCAATTTGCCTCTCTGTGCAGTGAGGATATGCTGGATCGGAACTGGCAGAGACTGATCCTGACTCATTTGGAGGAAAAAAGGCATGTGGGAGTGCTCACCGGATCGGAGATCACAGATCTTCGGATACTGTTGATTGCCGGCAAGGCACATACTAAGCATACGGAAGGCGGGGATTTCCGGCAGGCAACTTATCGCGCCATCCGCCAGGGACTGCGCAGTGGAAAAAGTATTCTGCTTGAGCCGTGGTTTTCCTATCGGCTGGAAGTACCGACAGAGAATCTCGGCAGAGCAATGTCAGATATCACCAGGATGAACGGGCGATTCGATCCGCCGGTGACTGAAGGAAACAACAGCGTACTGACGGGCAGTGTGCCGGTGGCAACCATGCGGGATTACGCCAGAGAAGTAGCTTCCTATACCAAAGGACACGGCAGACTATCCTGCAGCCTGCAGGGGTACGAGCCCTGTCATAATACGGAAGAGGTGATGGCACAGACGGATTACGATCCGGAGGCGGATACCGCCAATCCTACCGGTTCCGTATTCTGCGCTCACGGAGCCGGGTTCCAGGTGCCATGGGATCAGGTGCCGGAATACGCCCATGTGGAGAGCGGCTGGGTACCGGATTCGGAGGAGAATGCCAAGTCTGATGATGACGCTTTACAGGGAATGCCGGCAGTGAACAGACGGCAGGGAGCTGTACGTCAGACGGGCGGCGGCACAGAGCGTGTCATATCTCAGGAGGAGATCGAAGAGATCTTCCGTCGGACCTATGGGAAAAGGGAAGAGGATTCCCACAGATTCCGAAGATATCATACTTCTTCCGGCAGCCGCAGCAACTATACGAGCAGCCAGACGGACAGCGTGCGGACACCGAAGACCAAAGCAGGCCCTCAGGAAAAACCGGAAGAATATCTGCTGGTGGACGGCTATAATATTATTTTTGCATGGCCGGAGCTGCGTGAGCTGTCTAAGATCAACATGGACAGCGCCAGGGATAAGCTGATGGATATCCTGTGCAATTATCAGGGCTATCAGGGATGCCGGCTGATCCTGGTCTACGATGCTTATAGGGTGAAGGGAAATCCCGGATCTACCATGAAATATCATAATATAGAAGTGGTCTACACGAAGGAAGCGGAGACCGCAGACCAGTATATTGAGCGCACAACGCATGAGCTGGGAGCAAAACCGCAGAAATACCGTGTGACGGTAGCTACCTCAGATGCCCTGGAGCAGATGATCATCTGGGGCAACGGTGCAGTCAGAATGTCTGCCCTGGGGTTAAAAGCAGCGGTGGAATCCGCCGGAGCAGAATATTTTAACAGCTGAATTATAACCGCTTCGCAGTGACATTTGGATTGAGGTGGTTTTATAGTACTTGAAAAAAGGTAATCTATATCTGTCGGATGGAGCGGATGATGAAAGCTCCGGTAAAAATCCGGATAAAAGAACAGAGAGGTATAGATTATGAGAAGAAAAGCCATTTCCAATATTATGTTTTATGTTACTACAGTATTATTGATCCTGACAATTGTATTCTGCATCGGAAGCACGGTGAAAAGCGAAAGCAGCAATGAAACACAGCGTATTGAGAATCAGGTGAAGGAACAGCAGCTGCTTACAAAGGTGAAGCAATATCTCAATGCGAATGGCTGCTGCAACAGTGGTGTGACACTGACTTATGTGATGGATGAAAGCGGAGCATGTGATTATACCTTTACGATCCATCATAAGAGGATCAATGACATGAGTGAAGAGGAACGTGAAGCTTTCAGCGCAGAGCTTATGCAGGCGTGCAATGCTTCCGGCAGCTACAGCATCTCTTATGAATATCTTCTGACAGATTTTTAAGGGAGACATGACATTTTTCAGAATAGGGGTTATACTGTTACCATATGCCGCAGCAGAGGCAATGGGAAAGGAGAAGGACAGATGACATTTATTCCCAAACCACATGAGATATATAAGCATTTTAAAGGGAATCTGTACCAGATCGTTACGATAGCACAGCATTCGGAGACTGGAGAGCAGCTGGTGATCTATCAGGCAATGTACGGAGATTTCAAGACCTATGCGAGACCGCTTGCGATGTTCACGAGCGAAGTGGATAAGGTCAAATACCCTGAGGTACAGCAGAGATTCCGTTTTGAGCTGCAGGGTGCGGACGCGGACAGACAGACCCGTGAGACTGACGCAGTGAGTGGGGCGCAGGGCGTAGCAGCACAGCCGGAGGCACCGGCAGTGCATATAGAAGCTGCAGAGGAGGAGCCCGCACTGGATCCTTTGGTATTAGAATTCCTGGATGCGGATTCCTATGAGCAGAAGTTAAATATCCTCGCAGGATTACATCACCGGATCACCGATGAGATGATCACGACCATGGCAATCGCCTGTGATATCGAAGTAAATGACGGTGAGACGGAGGAGCGTTATGAAGAACTGAAAAACTGCCTGCTCACCATGGAGAAGTTTGAATGCAATCGCCTGCGGTAGACACTATGGATAAATACAATGAAAATTTAACGGATGTTAAGGAAATCTTTAGGAAAGGTGACCTTCGGGCAATTCCCAAACCACTTTTAAAATGGTATGATAATAATCGTAGGATTCTTCCCTGGAGAGAGGATGCCACACCCTATCGCGTATGGGTCTCTGAGATCATGCTGCAGCAGACCAGGGTGGAAGCGGTGAAGCCTTATTTTCAGAGATTTATGGATACCCTGCCGGATATCGCGGCATTAGCGGAAGCACCGGAGGAGACTCTATTAAAGCTTTGGGAGGGACTTGGTTATTACAACCGGGTGCGCAATCTGCAGAAAGCAGCAATTCAGATCATGGAAGATTATGCCGGAATTATGCCGGATTCTTATGAAGAATTGCTGAAACTGAAAGGAATCGGAAGCTATACGGCGGGAGCAGTATCTTCCATAGCTTATGGAAAACCGAACCCGGCGGTAGATGGAAATGTGCTCCGTGTGATCGCCCGCATCCGTAAGGATGATCGATGTATCTCAGAGGATAAAGTGAAAAAGGCCGTGGAGAAGGACTTGTGGGAGGTTATACCGAAGGACAGACCCGGGGATTTTAACCAGGCAATGATGGAGATCGGAGCCTGCGTGTGCATTCCAAACGGTGCCCCTCATTGTGAGGAGTGTCCGCTTCGGCAGATCTGTCTGGCATACGAAGCTGGAACACAGCAACAGTACCCGAATAAGGCAAAGGCAAAGGAACGGACCATAGAGGAGAAGACAATCCTCATTATCCGGGATGCGGAGCTTGCGGTGCTGCATAAGCGGCCGGCTAAGGGACTGCTCGCCGGAATGTATGAATTCCCGTCAATGAAGGGATTCTGTACGGCGGAAGAGGTGAAGGAATATCTGACAGAGAACGGACTGCAGGTACTCAGGATCCAGCCGTTGGAGGATGCAAAGCATATTTTCTCCCACAGAGAATGGCATATGAAGGGATATCTCATCCGGGTCGATGAACTCGCGCCGAAGAAGGTGGGACCGGATTCTGCGGACTGGATCTATATTGAACCCCGGGAGACGCAAGACAGATATCCCATTCCTTCTGCATTTGCAGCTTATGCGAAGGGACTGAGCATGCAGCTTGGGATACCTCGAACTATGTTTTAATATGAAGAAAGGACAGCAATCATGAAATTACTTTCCATAGCAATTCCCTGTTATAATTCTGAAAAGTATATGAGAAAATGTATTGACTCCCTGTTAGTCGGAGGGGAGGATGTGGAGATTCTGATCGTTGATGACGGATCTACCAAGGATCGCACTGCGGAGATCGCAGATGAATATGAAGCACAGTTTCCTACGATCGTCCGCGCGATCCACAAGGAGAACGGTGGACACGGTTCTGCAGTGAATACCGGAATTGCCAATGCTACCGGATTATATTTTAAGGTGGTGGACAGTGATGACTGGGTGAAGCAGGATGCCTATTTTAAGATCCTGGACACTCTGCGGGAGCTGGCAGGAGGCGGTCAGGCACTGGACATGCTGATCAGCAACTATGTCTATGAGAAGGAAGGCGAGCGTCGCAAGAAAGTCATTCAGTACCGTCATATTCTGCCGGTAGAGAAGATGTTCACCTGGGCGGACTGCCATCATTTTATCAAGGGACATTACATACTGATGCACTCTGTGATCTTCCGTACGAAGCTGCTTCAGGAATGCGGACTGAAGCTTCCGGAGCATACTTTCTATGTGGACAATCTGTATGTGTTTGAACCGTTACCTTATGTGAAAAATATGTATTATCTGGATGTGAATTTCTACAGATATTATATAGGAAGACAGGATCAGTCCGTGAACGAGACGGTCATGATCTCCCGTATCGATCAGCAGATCCGCGTGACTAAGCTGATGATCGATTATCTTGTGGCAAAAAAACAGGAGTTGGTCAAGAACAGACGCCTGTATCAGTACATGCGTAACTATCTGGAAATTATTATGACAGTGTCATCCGTTCTGCTGATCCGCTCCGGTACTCAGGAACACCTGGATAAGAAGAAAGAATTGTGGGAGTATCTTAAGAGCAAGGATAAGAGACTGTACCTGTGGATGCGCAATGGCATCATGGGCGGAACGATGAACCTGCCCGGAAGAGGCGGACGCAAGATTTCCGTAGAGGGGTACAAGATCTGTCAGAAGCTGTTTGGTTTTAACTAGTCAGGGTGTTATTTTTGATAAGCCAGAAAAAGCTTCAAAAGTCTGAGTGCATAATCACGTTCTCTTTGTTCGGAATTATTTAGCATAGTTAAAATAGCGGATACTTCGGCGGTTTGCCCGGGGTATCCGTTTTCTTCGATTTCTTTTCCGTAAAAAATAACAAAGCGCAGATTTGGCTATTTTGCAGCATTGACAAGTACATAGTTCTTTGTTATTCTCTGTTTGTAAGCAGATTTTTTTTCTATCTCAAATTTCTAAATCAGCATAAGTTGATATCTGTGACTTCAGAGGAATTCCTGCTTATTTACCCCATTAAATACAATAGAGCAGGAGATGATGAAGGACAGAGCGTTTGTTCTACGTATTGTAGTTGTTTATTCTCCTGTGGAGTGTGAGAGGAGAACACGGATGGCAAAACGATATGAGGAACTGACGATTTCGGATGATTTTATGTTTGGTAAGGCGATGGGTGATAAAGTGGCAAGCCGGTCCGGCTGGATATGTATACGCGGGATAAAAAGCGTATGTACGATGCAGAGATGCAGAATCTGAACCATCAGCCGGTGGAGAAGATTTGATCCGTTTGGCTGGGGATATGCGAAGTATTTGTTCCAGAATCTGTGTAAGGAAGACAGAGAGCTGTACCTGAAGGATGGAACGGAGAAGATTTGGGAAGGTCGGAGGAGACCTGAGCCGGAGGATAGATGAAGCGGTGCGTAGAGCACGTAAGAATGAGGAATGGAGGTCGGAGTACATGAAAGAACTGTTACATGATGACGACGTCAGAGAAGAAGGCAGAGAAGAAGGCAGAGAAGAAGGAAGGCTGGAAGGAAGAGAAGAGGGTGAAAGCCAGCTGGTAAAGCTGATAAATAGTATGATTGCTGGCGGTGATGGAGATAAGATTGCCTTGTTTGGAGAACCGGAAATCTTAAAGACAATGAAACAGAAATATGGGATAAATTGAGTGGGCAATGCTTTCAGCTCTGATAGATATTTTTGAGACAAACACATGTGTAAAATAATAACTGCGGTATATGCGGCACCGCCGGATTATTTGGTGCCTGCGATGCTCCTATTCAAAGTAGCCAAATTCAGGTAGTGCGGATTTGGCTATTTTGTTAATTGACAGGAACCGGAAATCTATGTAGTATAATCACAAAGCATACATTCTGACGATTCCGGCAGCGAGAGCTGATCCACACATCTATATCATTTCAATGAATTCTATGCTTTTATACCCAATTAACCAATTAGAGCATAGTGCGTTGAGAGACAGGTGGGGAGGCAGAAGTCTATCCTTTTTTTCAGGTACTATGAGAACAGGAGGATACGATGACGAAGAAGAGACAAGAAGCTGTACAGACGGAACGGACATTGATAGAACAAACGGCAATAGAACAGCCAAAGGCGAATGTGAAGTATAAGGATACGATTTTCCGAATGCTATTCTCGGAACCGGAACATCTGCTTTCCCTGTACAATGCAGTGACGGGGAAGGATTACCGGGATCCGGACGCGCTGAATGTTGTGACGTTAGAGAATGCTGTATATATGGGCATGAAGAATGACCTGGCATTTGTACTGGAGATGGGAATGTATTTGTACGAGCATCAGTCAACCTATAACCCGAATATTCCGCTGCGGGATCTGTTCTACATAGCCAGCGAATATCAGGTCTTGGCGGATGGAAAGTCATTGTATTCGTCCGGAATCCAGAAGATTCCCACACCGAAGTTCCTGGTATTTTATAACGGACTGGATCGCAAGGTACCGGACCGGATGGAACTGAGGCTGTCGGATGCCTATGAGAACCCGGTGGACGAGCCTGATCTGGAATTAAAAGTTACGATGCTGAATATCAATGCCGGACATAATGAAGAACTGATGAACAGCTGCCATGTGCTGCAGGAGTATGCCCGGTATGTCGCAAGAGTCCGGAAGTATGTCGCGGAAATGCCGTTGGATGAAGCGGTAGAACGTGCAGTTACGGAATGCATCAGGGAAGGGATCCTGGCAGAATTTTTAAAAAAGAATCGCGCGGAGGTAGTAAAAGTGAGCATTTTTGAATATGATAAAGAAAAAGAAGAGAAGAAGCTCCGCAAGGCAGAATATGAGTACGGTAGAGAACAGGGAAGAGAAGAAGGAAGAGAAGAAGGTAGAATTGAAGGAGAACGTTCAGGAAGAACACATCTGCTGACTTTAATATCACAAATGAGTGCCGGAGAAGATGCAGATAAAGTAACGCAGTTGACTGATCCGGAAGTATTGGAAGCAATGATGAAGAAGTATGGAATAGAATAAGATCATTCTCGCGGCAATAAAACTGACTCATTTACTTACCCTCCTGAACAAGATTATACTCACAAGTTACTAACTTACGAGTATAATAAAACAGAAAAACTGCAAAGACAAGTTTTAGTATTGTAAAATCAGCATATATGTAAAGCATAGTAAGGGGATTTTTCGGAATCCTCTTTTTCCTTAGGAGAGAGTTGGATTTGGTTACCATCGTACCATTGAAGAGCTGATTATAAAGTGTTATAATACGCATATAAAAGTGGCTTGTGACATTATTTATTTTTACAGCACAAGGGGAGGATTGAATGGAAAAACAAAAGCAGCAGGGAATTAAAAAACGCCTGACGAAGGGATTTGTTAAGGTGGCTGTAATCGGGGCGATTGCGGCGATGATTGGCGTTGTGGCATTATTGATAGCAGCGTCACAGTATGAAAAGGCATTGAACAGATATGGCTTTACACAGGGAGACATCGGAAAAGCTATAACGGCTTTCTCTGAAAGCAGAAGTGCATTGCGCGCGGTAGTCGGCTATGATGAGGAAGCGGTAATTAAAAAGCAGACAGAGCTGCACGCTGAGAAAAAGGAAGCGTTCAATACATACATGGAGGAGCTTGACAGAACGCTCCGGTTTGATGAAGGCAGAACGGCATATGACGAAGTGCTCCGGGCACTGGATGGTTATTGGGAACTGGATGAGCAGGTTCTGCAGCTGGCTATATCAGATGATGCAGATGGTTATTTGAAAGCACAGGAACTGGATACCGGAGACCTGACAACACAGTACGAGAATGTCTACGCACAATTTGTGAATCTGATGAATGTGTGTGTTGAAAAAGGGGATCGTGCAGAAAAGAATCTGCGCCATATGGAATTTATCATGTTGATCGTGATCCTTGTGATTGTGATATCCTCTTTTTGGAGTTCTGTCATACTGGGCAAAAAAATGGCGGTTGATATTGAGAAACCGATGGTGGCACTGGCAGACCGGCTTCAGTCGTTCGCGCAGGGAGACCTGGTAAGTGAATTCCCGGAATGCAATACAGAGGATGAAATTGCATACATGATCCGGGTGGCGAAAGAAATGGCAGACAATCTGAATCTGATCATTACGGATGCAGGAGAACTGCTGGGCCAGATGGCAGATGGCAATTATGCAATAGGAACTAAGATTGAGGAAAAATATGTTGGTCAGTTTGGAGCGCTGAAAAATGCAATGCGCAAGATGAACCGACAGATGAACAGTACCCTGGAACAGGTAGAGGAGGCTGCCAAGCAGGTATCTGCCGGAGCTGAGAATCTGGCACAGTCTGCACAGTCACTTGCAGAGGGGGCTACGGATCAGGCGGGTTCCGTGGAAGAACTGACAGCAACGATCACCAATATTACAGATTCGGTCACACGTACTGCCGGTGAGCTTCAGAAGACTACACAAAAGGCTGAAAACTATGCAAAGCAGGCAGACGAAGGTCATACACAGATGAAGTCATTGATGGAAGAAATGGATCGGATCAATGAAACATCCAAAAAAATACAGAATATTATTGCTGACATTGAAGATATTGCGAGTCAGACGAACCTGTTGTCTTTGAATGCGGCGATTGAGGCAGCCAGAGCCGGAGATGCAGGAAGAGGATTTGCAGTAGTGGCAGAACAGATTCGTAAACTGGCCGAGCAGAGTGCACAGTCGGCGGTAGATACCAGAAGCCTGATCGAGGGATCGTTGCAGGAGATTGAGAACGGCAATATGGCAGCGGAAGCGGCAGCCGACTCATTGGAACAGATCGTTACAGGAGTTAAGGAGATTGCTGCAGATGCGAAACGTCTCAGTGAGGAGTCCGAGACACAGGCGCAGGCTATGGAACAGGCAGAAGTCGGAGTGAATCAGATATCCGAAATAGTACAGTCCAATTCGGCATCGGCGGAAGAATCTTCGGCTACCAGCGAAGAATTATCCGCACAGGCATTCTCATTGAATGATCTGGTGGGAAAATTTATATTACGGTGCAATTAATATAAAACAGTATTTATATCGACTCTTTTCATCCGGTGATCCGGAGAAAGGAGTCGATATTTTTATACATTGAAACTTTCATTATAACTGAAAATTCATTTTCACATTATCTATTAGAATTGTAAGGGTAGATATAGGAGATGTGAAAGTGAGTCAGAAACATTCAAAAGAGTATAAGAGCATAGGACAGACAATAAAAAAATACCGTAAGCTCAGAGGACTTACGCAGGAACAATTGGCGGATATGGTTTGTATCAGCATCAGTTACCTTACCAAAATCGAAGCACCTAATTGTGACCAGCCTTTTTCATTGGAAGTGATTTTGGATATAGCGGAAGTGCTGGATATTTCCGTTCATCAGTTATTGGAAGAAGTTAAATAGAGAAATAAAAAATGATCTTAAAAGCCTATAACTTTTAAGATCATACTTTTTAAAGAAGAGCTGCTGACGGGAATCGGACCCGTGACCTCCGCACTACCAATGCGACGCTCTACCGACTGAGCCACAGCAGCATCACGTGATTGTTACGCAACCACCGTGGTTTATTCTAACAAAAGCGGACTTGTTTGTCAACACTTAATCGGCACAAATATTAGCGGATTTTGTCGGTGACAAATAATTGACAACGATTTTACGAAAAGATAAATATATAGATACAAAATAGAAATTTTAAACGAATCGTAAAAACGTCTATATTTAGTATAGGAACAAATGGTAAATTATATAAGAAAATCTTGAGAAGATAAAAACTCATAATGGAGCGATGACAAATGCATAGGAAAAAGACAGAGGAGATGGAGGCAGACCATCAGGAGTTTAACAGATTGATTCGTGAGAATCAGGCAATCTTATATGACTTCATCAAATACCGGATACTGGACAAGTCTCTGGCACAGGATGTATTGCAGGAGACGTTTTATATTGCTTATAAAAAGTGGGATCAGCTGAAGGAACATCCCAATCAGACCGGTTTTCTGATTGAAACGGCGAGACACAAGATCCAGGAATTTAATAAAAAGACCAGAAAGTTACAATGTGAAATCCCGATAGAAGGTCATGAGCATATTGAGGCGAAGGACCAATATGGTAAAGTAGAATTGGATATCGTATTGGAGAATGATCTGGACAAAGAAGACAAGAAACGTTTTTCACGGTACTTTGTGCGAGGGTATAAAATACCGGAAATGGCAAAGCTGGAAAATACGTCCGAGAACAACATGAGCGTACGAATTAACAGGCTCCGTGGGAAAGTGGCAAAAATCATATATGACGGTAAGGTATTCGACAAAAAACAAAAAATGTCTGTAAGAAATGACAAAAAAGAGACACATATAATAGAGAGGGATAAAGGTCAGGTGTCGAAGCCGGACGATGAGATACAGAAGGGAACAGAGCAGAAATGAAGAAACAGGACAAGGAAAGTCTGATTCAGGAGATTCAGAAACGATTAGATTGGTATACAATGGAAGCTTCCGATGAAGAGTTTGATGCGGATGAAGTTCAGAGTTTATTGAAATTGCTGGACAGTCTGACTCCTGAGGAGGAGAAAGACAGATTGTCATCGGATGAAGTGGTGGATAACTTTTGGAAATATTGTGCAGAGCGTGAAGAAGAGGAAAGAATTCTGGCAGAGGTCGATGCGCCGGAGAAAAAGAAAGAGCATAAGGTACCGCATTATTTTCAGAAGCACAGAGCTGTTGCGGTGGCAGCGGCTGTATTGATGATTGTTATCATGCTGGGAGGCTCCTGGCAGATGGCGGTAAATGCCGAGAAGCATGGCGGATTCTTCTGGTGGATGGATAAGAATGAAGAGGGAACAACGATGATAACATCACCGGAAGTGGCTATAAAAGATTTAAAAAACCGTGTTAAAGAAAAGTATTTTAGTATAGAAGATGTTCCCGATATATATAAAACATATGTAGAAGTGCCACATGAAATTATGGAATCACTTGACGATAGATATGATATGAGCCGAATTGAAATTGTTAAAACTAACGAGTCGGATGCAATATATGAGTATTTCTGCAAGGACGCTGCTGAAATATTGTATTTCGAAATAAAATTATATCCGCAAAAGATTTTGAGAGTGAGGGAAATATATCCTGGATATGATTTCTTGGAAGAATTTGAAAATGACAATATTAATTTGGAAGTTTTTCAGAAAAAAGAAGATAATGGTGAAAAAGGGTATATCATATATTTCTATTATGGTAATGAAAAGTATGCAGTCGCAGGAATGAATGATAAGGAATTTTTGAAAGAAATTGCAGTCAAATACCAGGAAGCAGTAGTGGATAATTATTGAAATCAGTGATAAGAGGTTGGGTGAAAAAACTCAATCTCTTTTTTGATTTTTGGTCAAATTAATGTCAACTTGGAGGCAATCAACTTTTTCAAAAAACTTTTTTCAAAAAAAGCGTTGAATGAATTTTAAAAATCTGATTTGGGTATAGAAACCATAAGTTAGTCATGCAATGGTATACTGAATAGGTATCCTCCTGCAGAAGGAGGTCCTATGCCGAAAGAAGAAAGGAAAAAGGGGACACATTTAACTTGGGATGACAGGCATGAAATTCAGAAGGGACTGAAAGAACATCGTACCTTTAAAGAGATTGCATACATTATAGGCTGTTCACCTGATACGGTTTCCAAGGAAATACGCAGGCATCGTTATCATAAGTTGCGAAGCAGGGATGGCATACTTCATGCAAGTCCCAACCGGTGTAAATACCGAAACAGCTGCAGGCGTTGGGATGTGTGTAAAAAGAAGAAGGGACATAAGTGCAGAATTCCATGCCGGGAGTGTATCAGCTGCAATAAGCTGTGCCCTGACTTTGTGGATGCACCATGCCCAATAGAACACAAGGCGCCTTATGTGTGCAATAACTGCCCCAAGTCCATCAGCTGTCTGTTTGATAAGTACCTGTATAACGCTGATTATGCCCATAAGGAGTACTGTGAAACGCTTAGGAAATCCAGACAGGGAATAGACATGACCAGAGATGAACTGGCAGCATTGGACAGTCTTGTGAGCCCGCTGATCAGGAAAGGACAGCCCCTGGCACATATCCTGGCGCATCATGCAGAAGAGATTCCCTGTGGGGAACGAACGCTTTATAAGTATATCAGTGCCGGCTATCTGACCGCAAGAAATCTGGATATGCGGAGAACGGTAAGATATCGAAAAAGAGTGAGAAGCGTTCCAACTCCAAAAATCAGCTATCGTAAAAAAGAAGGACATCATTATTCAGACTATCTTGACTTTATTGCGAAAAACGAAGGCATACGAGTGGTACAGATGGACACAGTGGAAGGAAATAAAGGCGGGAAATTACTTCATACGCTGTTATGGCCGGAAAACAATCTTATGCTGGCATTTCTGATTGAAACCAAAGAAATGAAGAATACCGTAGCTACATTTGACTGGTTGGAAGAGACGTTGGGAAGTGAAATGTTTCGGGAACTGTTTCCTGTAATACTGACAGATAATGGATGTGAGTTTGCAGATCCGGAGTTGTTTGAAAAAGGACATGACGGAAAGAAGCGTACCAGACTGTTTTATTGTGAATCGAGGCATTCTGAGCAAAAGGGAGAACTGGAAAAGAATCATGAGTACATAAGATATGTACTGCCAAAGGGAAGTTCGTTTGATGGATTGAACCAGGAGCAGGTGTTACGTATGGTAAATCATATCAATAATACAACAAGGCCTAAACTTCATGGTTCGACACCCATGAAGAAGGCCCTGAAGTCATTTGACAAAAATGCAATGGAAAAGCTTGGACTGGAGATCATCCCACCCGATGAAATCTGTCTGAAGCCTGAACTATTGAAATAAATAAAACAGGCAGGAGGATACAGAAAAGAATAAGCAGTTGATGGCAACCAGAAGTTACTCGTGCAAAAGACTTTTGGAGGCTTCCTTTAGTGTACCCTAAAATCCATTCATTTTTAATTATTATAGGACTGAACAGGACGAAAAACAAGCTGAAAAAGGGTAAAAGTAGGGAAAAGCAGAAGTTAGTCGTGCAAAAAAGAAAGTTGGTGCTTGAACCAGAAGTTAGTTTTGCAATCAACCTTTTCAAAAAAAGTTAAAGTTCTTTGTAAGATTTGAAGAATAAATCACATGTACTATATAGAGGGACAGTTTGAGCCTCTAAAAGTGTAGCAAAAAATCTTATGAAGGAAAGGAAAACACGAGTGAGAAAAAGAAAACAAAAGAGTGGAAAAATGGTTGCTTTGGTATTGGCACTGATTTTTACCTTAAGCGTGCCGGTGCAGGAAGCACATGCAGAGGAATTGTATCACAATGCAGATGCAACTATGAAAGTAACTGTAACAAACATGAACCCGGAATATTGTAATTCGGATGTACAACCTATAACGACGATGTTCGATTGCGAAATTATTATGGCATTTGAGATGGATGAAGGATTATGCATGTCATTTACTACAGCTAGCATAGGAACTGCAAAGGTTATAGGCGTAAAAGACATTAAAGTTCAGCAGAAAATGTGGTATGGCTGGAAAACGGTACTGATTTCAGAAGGTGCAGAATCGTATGATTCAGCTATATTTGGAGCCGATTTAACCTATTCTGATGCCATCAAGGACAAAACCTACCGTGTTATCTGCACACACTATGCAGATGTGGATGGCTACGAAGAAGTCGTGAACGACACGGGAGCTTTTAAGTTTACATATTAACGTTCTGTGAACTATTAAGAAACAGAACTGTTTATTTGCTACACTGGATAAAAACTAAATATTATATTGGCCGCGGCAGGAGAATTTCATCAGGTGTCCGCAGACCAACACAGAGGGCGTGGGATACAGCACACGTATTCAGAAAGTATGCTAAGACCTGCATAAGGGTAAAACGAAGGGAAAAATAAAATAAGCTGCGATTGTCATAGTGGGTGGGACAAAATCTTCACGTGAAAGTATAAAGGGGGAACTCTTTCAGGGAAAAGATATAGCTGAACGTATTAAAGCAAAGGACAATTTCTGTCAGGGATGACAAAAGCAGAAACAGAAAGCGAGAACAAAAGACAATGAGAAGGTACATATTGGCTAATCCGATGATCAGATCCGCAGGGTACGACGCACAACGACAGGTGCTGGAGATGGAATTCGCAAGTGACGGTCAGATCTGTCAGTTCGATAATGTACCGGAGGAGATATGGTATCGGTTTCGGAGCCATCACCTTCCGGCGCTCTTTTTCCAACATTTCATTATGGGGCATTATCCGGAGCGAAAAATGCAGGAAATAGGGTAGAAAACCCGGGCATACAGGAAATACTCATTCACAGAGGGGAATATCATTACGGAATATCGAAATATAGAGGTAAAAGCTGCGGGGATAGGAATATCCGCCGCGGCTTTTAAAGTTTTACATAAATCTCTTTCCCAAAAAAGTGGAATATGCTATACTGTTACAAAAGTCTTGTCTGATGGAAGGAAAGATTTCGAAATAGGAAGAGAGACGTAGAAGTATTCATGGTAAGAGAACTTCAACAGACAGCGCCGGACAATCGGCGGAGAAGAGTACAGCGGTTGAAGAAGATGATCATAGGCATTGTGATCGTAGGACTGTTGATTCCCATCCTGTGCTGTGTCTATCTGATCTGCAGACTGCATGCGATTAATGGGATTTTGCGGGATCTGGAACAGCGCCTGGAAGAACTGGATGCCAGGGACCGGGAACGGCAGACCCTGTTGCAGCAGCTACAGTCAGAGACTGCAATACAGCAAGGTGTCCAGACACAGGAAGAAGTAACTTCCGGTGAGGTGTCGGAGCAACCGCTGGAGAGTGATCCCGGACAGGAGACGATTCACAAGGTTTATCTGACATTTGATGACGGTCCCAGTATTTATACCGATGAGATACTGGATATTTTGGACCGGTATCATGTGAAAGCTACTTTTTTTGTGGTGGGAAAGGATGGATCTGAAGCGGAGGCGGCTTTGCAGCGGATTGTGGAGGATGGTCATACCCTGGGAATGCATTCTTACAGCCACAAGTATAAAGAACTCTATGAATCGCTGGATAGTTTCACAGAAGATTTTACACGGATCAGGGACGATATCTACCAGGCAACCGGTGTGGAAAGCATCTATTATCGTTTTCCGGGAGGCAGCTCCAATACGGTCAGCAATATTGATATGCATGAATTTATCGATTATCTGGACAGTCAGGGCGTGGAATATTTTGACTGGAATGTGTCCTCCGGAGATGGCGGAAGCAGGAAGCTGTCAACCGATACCCTGTTGGAGAATTGTACAGAGGATATCGATACCAGAGAGACATCGATCATATTGCTGCATGACTCTGCAGAGAAACCGACTACGGTGGAGGCATTACCGGATATCATAGAAAATATTTTGGCCAGACCGGATACGGTGATCTTGCCGATCACGGAGAATACCAGGCCGGTACATCATGTGGAATAATTGCAATTTTGAAAGTTCAGGGAACTTGGAAATTGCATTATAATATAGAAAATACTTATTAATAGAACAAGAGATAAACGGAGGTACATAATCATGGGATTTTTCTCAGATTTGAAGGAAGATCTGTCACAGGCGGTGAATGAACTGATGCCGGAAGAAGATCTGAATCAGGGAGACGTCGCAGAGACTAAAGAGCAACCGGTTAAGAATATGCCGGAAACGACAGAACAAGTGCAGACAGAGCAGCCCACAGATGCAACAATGGATAATGCAGCGTTGGAAGAGATGCTGAAGAATCTGGATTCTATTGAGATCCCGCAGGCAAATGCAGAAGAAAAACCTGTGGCGGAAGCAGAAGAGACACCGGAACAGCCTGCGGAAGAAGCAGTGCTGGATCTGGATCATGTGCTTCAGAACGATATGACCGTAGGAAGTGTTCTGGAACAGGAACATAGAGAGGAAAACAAAGGAGCAGAGAAGAGAATGGACGCAAAGATCGCATCAGATGAAAACGCAATGATTACTGCCGGCATGGTGATCACCGGAGATGTAAGTTCCGAAGGATCTATGGATCTGGTAGGTACAATTAATGGAAACATTGATATTTTGGGCAAACTGAACATTACCGGATATATCAATGGTAATTCCAAGGCAGCTGAGATTTTCGCAGAAGGCGCGAAGATCAACGGCGAGATCATGAGCGAGGGCTCCGTGAAGATCGGAGCAAGCACTGTTGTCATCGGCAACATTACCGCTACCAGCGCAGCTATCGCAGGTGCAGTAAAAGGTGATATCGATGTACAGGGCCCCGTCATTCTGGATTCTTCCGCTATCGTAATGGGCAATATTAAGTCTAAGTCCGTACAGATCAACAATGGTGCGGTGATCGAAGGTATGTGCTCACAGTGTTATGCGGAAGTCAGCCCGACTTCTTTCTTCGACGATTATAAGCCTGAGAAAAAGAAAACAAAATAAGGAGCATACGATCATGAAGAGAATATTACTGAAACTCAGTGGTGAAGCACTGGCAGGAGAGAAAAAGACCGGATTCGACGAGGAGACCGTCAGAAAGGTGGCACTGCAGGTAAAGGAACTGGTAGATGACGGCATCCAGGTCGGTATTGTCATCGGCGGCGGTAATTTCTGGAGAGGACGTTCCAGTGAGAATATCGATCGCACAAAGGCTGACCAGATCGGGATGCTGGCCACGGTCATGAACTGTATTTATGTCTCGGAGATTTTCCGCTCGGTAGGCATGATGACCAATATCCTGACTCCGTTCGAGTGCGGCTCCTTTACCAAGCTGTTCTCTAAGGACAGAGCCAACAAATATTTTGCAAAGGGCATGGTAGTGTTCTTCGCAGGTGGTACGGGACATCCCTATTTTTCCACCGATACCGGAGTTGTCCTGCGTGCCATTGAGGTAGAGGCAGATGTAATTCTGCTGGCAAAGGCAATCGACGGTGTATACAATGCAGATCCCGCTAAGGATCCTACGGCGAAAAAATACGATGAAGTATCTATTGATGAAGTCATTGCGAAGAACCTTCAGGTAGTGGATATGACCGCATCCATTCTGGCCAGAGATAACAAGATGCCCATGTGGGTATTCGGCCTGAACGAGGAAAACAGCATTGTGAATACCCTGAAGGGTAAGTTCAACGGAACGAAAGTAACTGTATAAAATCAAAATAATAGAAAGGCGCAGAGCGCAGAAGAGAGGAAATTATGGACGCAAGAGTACAGGTATATAGTGATAAAATGCAGAAGGCATTTGAATTTTTAGAGGCAGATTTCGCTGCCATTCGTGCGGGACGTGCGAACCCTCACGTACTGGATAAACTGAGAGTAGACTACTACGGAACTCCCACCCCTATTCAGCAGGTAGGTAACGTAACTGTTCCCGAGGCACGTATCATCCAGATCGCTCCCTGGGAGAAGTCTCTGATCAAGGAGATTGAAAAAGCGATCATGACCTCCGATATCGGTATCAATCCTTCCAATGATGGTAGCGTGATCCGTCTCGTATTCCCGGAGCTTACCGAGGAGCGCAGAAAAGACTTGGTCAAGGAAGTAAAGAAGAAGGGGGAAGAAGGCAAAGTAGCCATCCGTAACATCAGAAGAGACGGTAACGATGCTTTCAAGAAGCTGGCAAAGACAGAAGTGTCTGAGGACGAGATCAAGGGTCTGGAGGAGGAACTTCAGAAGTTTACCGACAAATATGTAAAAGATATTGATGCCCTGATCGACAGCAAGTCCAAGGAAATCATGACAGTTTAAGGATTTAAGAAGGTTTGAAATTATGGAAGAAAATTTGAAAATTCCGAACCATGTAGCGATTATTCTGGACGGTAACGGCCGTTGGGCCAAGGCAAAAGGAATGCCCCGCAACTACGGTCATGTGCAGGGGGCCAAAACGGTAGAAGTGATCTGTGAGGAGGCGTACCGTATGGGGATTCAGTATCTCACGGTATATGCTTTTTCCACAGAGAACTGGAACCGGCCGCAGGACGAAGTGGATGCGCTGATGAAATTGTTGCGCAATTATATGAAAACCTGTCTGAAGACTGCCGAAAAAAATCGTATGTGCGTCAGAGTTCTGGGAGATAAGACCAGACTGGATCAGGACATTCAGACCCGCATCGCGGAATTGGAAGAAGCTACGAAGAACAATGACGGTCTACATTTCCAGATTGCCATCAACTACGGTGGCAGGGATGAGATCATCCGTGCGGTGAAAAAACTGTCCGCAAAGGTACAAAGCGGGGAAGTATCACCGGAAACCATCACAGCGGATATGCTGGAAGATTATCTGGATACCGCTGGGATACCGGATCCGGATCTGTTGATCCGTACCTGCAATGAGCAGAGGATTTCCAATTTCCTGCTGTGGCAGCTGGCTTATACGGAATTTTACTTTACTCCGGTTCCCTGGCCGGATTTTACAAAAGAAGAATTGATGAAGGCTGTGGAAGCATATAATCATAGAGACAGAAGATATGGCGGCCTGAAGGAGGAATAGCTTATGTTTTGGACCCGTTTGCTCAGTGGCATTGTATTGCTTGTCATTGCACTGGCTACGTTCAGCTTCGGCAATATATTTTTAGCAGTGCCGCTGTGGCTTATTTCTCTGATTGCATACAGAGAGCTTACCAAGGCATTAAGATGTGCAACGGATGAGAAAAAATTTAATGCACTGGAGTGGATCGGCTTTGTGGGCGTGACGGCATATTACGCAACACTGTTTTTTACCAGGGATCATACATTACTGCTCATGTGTATCGTGGGCCTGTTCATGGCAGAAATGTTCTGTTATGTGGCATTGTTTCCGAAATACGAGGCAAGTCAGGTCATGGCAGCGGTATTTTCCTTCCTGTATGCACCGGTGCTGTTGTCCTTTGTCTATCTCACCCGCGAGTGTGAGACCGGAATCTATCTGGTATGGCTGATCCTGATCAGTTCCTGGGGATGCGATACTTGTGCCTATGTCGTCGGAAAGCTGATCGGGAAGAAGCATATTTTCCCGGAATTAAGTCCTCATAAGTCCTTGGAAGGCTGTATCGGCGGTGTCGTCGGGGCAGCACTGATCGGTGGACTGTATGCACATTTTTTTGTGGAGACGGCATTCCCGGACCGGACAATTACATGGATCATTGCCTTTATCTGCGCTGCAGGTGCAGTGATGAGCATGGTGGGAGATCTGGCGGCCTCTGCCATCAAGAGGAACCATAATATTAAAGATTATGGGAAACTGATTCCCGGACATGGTGGGATTATGGATCGTTTTGACAGTATGACGGTGACAGCACCGATGACCTATTTCCTTACCATTCTGATGATGGGACTCAGATAGAGGAGCGAAAATACATGAAAAAGATAGCAATTCTGGGGTCTACCGGTTCGATCGGAACCCAGACTCTGGAAGTCGTGAGGAATAATCCGGAGCTGCAGGTGGTAGCACTGGCAGCAGGAAAAAGTGTAGAACAGATGGAGCAGCAGATCCGAGAATTCCATCCGTTGATCGCAGGTATGTGGAGCGAGGAGGCGGCAGCGGATCTGCGCAGTCGTGTAGCGGATCTTCCCGTGAAGGTCGTGACCGGAATGGATGGACTGCTGGAGATCGCAGTGATGCCCGAAGCACAGGTATTAGTGACGGCTATTGTGGGCATGATTGGTATCAGACCTACGATCGCGGCCATTGAGGCAGGAAAGGATATTGCTCTTGCAAATAAAGAGACTCTGGTGACTGCCGGACACATCATTATGCCGTTGGCGGCGAAGATGGGTGTGAAGATCCTGCCGGTGGACAGTGAACACAGCGCCATTTTCCAGTCACTGAACGGAGAACCGAAGGGCAGGATCGAGAAAATTCTGCTGACTGCATCCGGTGGACCCTTCCGAGGAAAGACAAGAGAACAGCTGCAGAATATTCAGGTGGAGGATGCATTAAAGCATCCTAACTGGTCCATGGGACGGAAGATTACGATAGATTCCTCCACGCTGGTAAATAAAGGACTGGAAGTCATGGAAGCAAAATGGCTGTTTGGTGTGGATCTGGATCAGATCCAGGTCATTGTGCATCCCCAGAGTATTATTCATTCCGCCGTACAATATGTGGACGGTGCGGTAATTGCACAGCTGGGAACTCCGGATATGAAACTCCCGATCCAGTATGCGCTGTTCTATCCGGATCGTCGTCCGATGCCGGGCAGACGGCTGGATTTCTATGAACTGGCACAGGTGACATTCGAGAAGCCGGATATGGAGACGTTCTACGGATTGAAGCTTGCTTATGATGCACAACGCATCGGCGGCAGTATGCCTACGGTGTACAACGCAGCCAACGAGAAAGCAGTAGGACTGTTCTTAGATCGCAAGATCGCTTATCTTCAGATCCCGGAGTTGATTCAGGAAGCCATGGAGCAGCATAAGGTGATCGAGAACCCGAATGTGGAGGAGATCCTGGAGACAGAGGCATCTGTTTACAGTTATATCGACGGCAAGGGATTCTGATCCTAAAATAGAAGCATGATATGAGAGGCAATAAATGGTTACATTGATCTTGTTTGTATTGATCTTCGGGGTGGTGGTCATCTCACATGAATTCGGACATTTTCTGCTGGCGAAAGCCAATGGGATTCATGTGATAGAATTTTCCGTGGGCATGGGTCCGAATCTGTTTTCTTTTCAAAAAGGAGACACCAAATATTCTCTGAAGCTGCTTCCCATCGGTGGAGCCTGTATGTTTGAAGGCGAAGATGGACTGAATGAAAAAGAAGACGGGGAAGACCACAGCGGATCGTTTTTAAATGCCAATGTATGGGCGCGGATCTCCACTGTCCTGGCGGGACCGGTATTTAATTTCATCCTTGGATTTATCATTGCTTTTATTATGGTGAATCTGATCGTGATCCGTGATCCCGTGGCGACGGAGATCGTGGACGGCGGTGCGGCGCAGGAAGCCGGACTGCAACCCGGAGACAGAATTCTCTCTCTGAATGGCAGTAAGATTCATCTGTATGAAGAAATACAGCTGTTTACGCTGACCTACCGGGGCGGGAATGTCACGGTACAGTATGAGCGTGACGGCGTAAAAGGAACTACAACCCTGACTCCTAAGTATGATGAGAGTGCAGGACGTTATATGATCGGCATCAGTAACGCGGATTTTGTACAGCTGTCCGGACTGGACTGCTTCCGTTACTCCTGGTATGAGATGCGTTATTGTGTGACGATGACCTGGAAGAGCCTGGCGATGCTGGTGCAGGGGCAGGTATCCAGACAGGATGTGGCAGGACCGGTCGGGATTGCCGTGAACGTCGTGGGAAAAACCTACGAAAGTACAAAAGACTACGGCTGGCAGAATGTACTGGTGAATATGTTGAATATCACCCTGATGCTTACGGTGAATCTGGGGATCCTGAATCTTCTGCCGATTCCTGCATTGGACGGCGGCAGACTGGTATTCCTGATCTGGGAAGCCATTACGCACAAACCGGTGCCCCCGGAAAAAGAGGGCATGGTACACTTCATCGGACTCGTGTTTTTTATGGTGCTGATGGTGTTCCTGCTATTTAACGATCTGGTAAATATTTTCGGATAGAGTATCCGGGATATCTTATTATCCGTTGACAAAGAGCATACCGCATGGTATGCTCTTTTTACATTCGCGGAAGACGCGATTCTGATATCATTTTCATGCCGGTCGGCAAATAAACCCTGAAGAATGAAAAGAATATATGTATCTGTGTTTAGGATAGATAGGATAGAAGGGAGAAGTGCGTATGGAGCATGTTACGGCCTGCTATTGGCAAAAGGAGACGGTCCCAAATATATTTCTGTCATTGCAACAACGAAAATACCGTCGCAGGAAAGCCTCTGTGGTATATGCCTGTATTTCCGACAACAGGGAACTGCTGATGAATCTGCAGAACAAAATAGAAGAGGAATTGCAGGGGAGGGATATCTGGAAATCGTACACGGAAGAAAGGATAAGAGAAAAATGGTCGAAACAGCTTGCGGCAGTGGACAAAAACAGCAATTATGCGGGAGTACTGTGTGTGGACAGCAGAGTGCTTCTGTTTGACCACGGCAGGATGAATCTCTGCGGATTTTTCAAGAGGTTTGGGAGAACCGGATGGAAAGTCTGGAAGGATCAGTGCATGGTGGGGGAAGTCGAAGCAGGAACAGCAATTTTGCTGACGGATCATGGATTCCTGAATTACTGTGAAGAGGAACTGGCAGGCTGCCTGAGACCGGAAAGCGTGGGGACCGATCTACTGTCGGACAGAGCGGAGCGGGCAGAGAGACGGCTGGCAGAGCTGGGCCGGAAGGCAGAGCAGCGGGGCGGAAGACATATGGGAGCGGTATGGATTCTGCCGGTAAAGGGAGAAGCTATATGGAGCAAAGGGAAACAGAGCAAAGAAACGGTACAAACGGAATAGAAATGGAGAGGATATTGGTCTGGCATGGATATCACAGTCCTGTGTCGGTGGGAGAAGGCAGCTTTTCCCAGGTCTATCGTGTGACAGACAGTAGCGGAGGATTCCGGGCCTGCAGAGTGTCCGATGTCACAGAACAATGGCAGAGGGAATGTGAGAACTGGCAGGAGATCAGACATCCGTTATTCCCCGGGTATGTGGAACATTGGACGGAAGGAGGAAAGGGCTATCTTATCATGGAATTTTGGGATGGCATGGATCTGCGGAAAATGCTGGAGAGAAGAGGCAGACTTACTCCCGGACATGCTGCGTGGATCGCGGATCAGATCGCGGAAGGCATACAATATCTTCATGAGCGGCAGCATCCATTTCTCTACCGGGATCTGAAGCCGGAAAATATCCGGATCCGTGTCAACGGCAGAGTGGGGATCCTGGATCTTGGATGCCTGTGGAACAGAGAAGAAAAATGGTCTGGAGCAGGCAATTATTCCTACAGTGCGCCGGAACAGTTCCGACAGGGGGAGATACCCGGGGAGGAAAGCGATGTGTATGCCATGGGAAAATTGTTGGAGGTCATGCTGGGAGAGAAAAACGGGAAACGCAACAGGCAGGAAAAATGGCTTCGCAGAATAAGCCGGATGGCGACTCATACAGAGCGACAGAGACGTATTCCGGATATGAAAACCTTCCGTCGTCTGCTCTCCGTGATGAATGCATCCGGGAGGGTGCGCAGACAGGTATTCAAAGAGTCTGATTTTTATTATATCCGTAAGTTGTACTGCCCGTAGTTGTACGCACCGTGCTCGAACACAATCAATAAAATTTATAAAAAACTACTTGCTGTTTCCAGACGGAATGAGTATACTGTAACTAGAGGTCACAGATCACTTTCGGGACCGGACCAATTAAATTTACATAGCAAAAAGGAGAAGAGTTATGCGTTTTTTTATTGACACTGCAAAAGTAGAAGACATTAAGAAAGCAAATGACATGGGGGTTATTTGCGGAGTAACGACCAATCCCTCTCTGATCGCCAAAGAGGGCAGAGATTTTGTAGAAGTGATCAAAGAGATTGCATCCATCGTGGATGGACCCATCAGTGGTGAGGTGAAAGCAACCACCGTAGATGCGGAAGGCATGATCAAGGAAGGCAGAGAGATCGCAGCCATCCATCCCAATATGGTAGTCAAGATCCCTATGACGGTAGAAGGTCTGAAGGCATGTAAAGTATTAAGCTCCGAAGGGATAAAGACCAATGTAACACTGATCTTTTCAGCAAACCAGGCGTTGTTGGCTGCACGCGCCGGCGCAACTTATGTATCTCCTTTCCTGGGAAGACTGGATGACATCAGCACGAGAGGGGTAGACCTGATCCGTGATATCGCTGATATTTTCGCGGTAACCGACCTGGATACCCAGATCATCGCAGCAAGCGTGCGTAATCCCATTCATGTGACCGACTGCGCTCTGGCCGGTGCTGACATTGCAACCGTTCCCTACGCGGTTATAGAGCAGATGGTAAAACATCCTCTGACTGATGCCGGTATTGCCAAGTTCCAGGCAGATTACAGAGCAGTCTTCGGTGAATAATAAATAAGATGAACACAGTTAAGAAGCTGTACAGAGGGATTCTCTGTACAGCTTCTTTTTTGTTCCTGTCGATTCCGAGGATTCCGGCAGAGCTTATTTCATCTGCTCTTCCTGCTTCTTGATCATACGACGAACCATTTCGCCGCCGATGCTTCCTGCTTCCTTAGAAGTAAGGTCGCCGTTGTAACCCTCTTTCAGATTAACACCCAGCTCAGATGCAACCTCAGTCTTGAAACGGTCCATTGCTGCCTTAGCCGCGGGAACTTCTACTCTATTGGTTTTACTTGCCATTTCGTTCACCTCCGTTTGGAATGGGTTTTCGTGTTTCAGATAAGCGTTTTTTGTGATCACTTATCTTGGTATTAGTATGAGCACCGGCTGTTTTTTCATGCTGGTAAGTTTTTCATTTTTATGGTACACTCAAACAGCAACGAAAGAAACGGAGACCGGAAAGCGCGGCATCGGATCCACTGACCGGAATCCCACAGAAATGACTGACTCCGAAGCACGGGGCTGAGAAGAGAAAGGCGACAAAACAATGAAAAAGAAAACAGGAATCACAAAAACGCTGGCGCTGGTACTGACACTTGGACTGTTAGGCAGCGGTCTTACCGGATGTGGACAGACAAGAAACAGCGGGAGCGCAGCAGAAAGTCTGATGACAGAGAGTACACAGCCTGCAGAGAGTACGGAAGCCGTAATGGAAAGTACAGAAGCTACAGCAGAAAATACGGATGCGGATGACACAGTAGTGCGTGTGGCATCCTTAAAAGGCCCGACATCTTTGGGACTTTTATTTTTAATGGACAAGGCAGAAAAAGGAGAGACTTCTTATGCCTATGAGTTTCAGATGGCTACCGGTGCGGACGAGATCCTGCCGCTAATGGTAAAAGGTGACCTGGATATCGCACTGATACCTGCCAATGTGGCAAGTATCCTCTATCATAAGACACAGGGCGGTGTGGAAGTGATCGACATCAATACCCTGGGGGTATTGTACATGGTATCAGGAGAGGATGGCCTTACGGAGCTTACCGATCTGAAGGGCAAGACCATCTATTTAACCGGAAAGGGAACCACACCGGACTATGTATTGCAGTATCTGCTGACTGCCAACGGCATGTCTGTGGATGATGTGACACTGGAATATAAATCCGAAGCCACGGAAGTAGCATCTGTACTGGCAGAGGATCCCACAGCCATCGGACTGTTGCCCCAGCCCTTCGTCACTGCAGCCTGCATGCAGAATGATGCACTGAAAGTGATCTTTGACTTAAACGAAGAGTGGAATAAGATACAGGGTGTAAGCGGCAGCAGCATGGTCACAGGTGTCACGGTGGTACGCAAGGAATTCCTGGAAGAGCATGAGGATGCAGTGAAATCTTTTATGGAAGAACATAAGGCAAGTGCCGAAGCCATCAATGCAGATCCCACCACCGGTGCTGCGCTGGCAGTGGAAGCACAGATCGTGGCAAAGGAGCCCATTGCACAGAAAGCAATCCCAGGATGCAACATTACTTATATGGATAAGGCAGACATGAAGCAGGCACTGTCCGGATACCTTGACGTACTGTTCCACCAGGATTCTCTGTCTATCGGCGGCGGACTTCCGGAATCTGATTTCTATTATGATGCAGAATAAGGATAAAAAATACATTAAAAAATTTATGATCCTGCTCTTCTGGCTGGGGGTATGGCAGATCACGGCAGTGTGTGTGGATAATTTCCTGCTGGTGGTGACACCCCTGCAGGCATTGCGGGCGCTTACCGTTCTCGCGGGGCAGGTGGAATTCTGGCGTAGCGCCCTTGGCTCGCTGTGGCGGATTGCCGCAGGCTTTTTGCTAGGAGCGTTTTTGGGACTGTTGTTAGCGGCGGTAAGCTACAGATACCGTCTGGCAGAGGAAATCCTGCGCCCGTTCATGGTATTCTGCAAGGCAGTGCCGGTTGCAGTATTTGCGGTGCTTTTACTGATCTGGTGGGGAGCTTCCCCGCTGGCGGTGGCGGTCTGCTTTTTCGTGGTGTTTCCGAATATTTATCTGAACACACTGGAAGGCTTAAAAAGTGCGGACGCAGAACTGATAGAGATGGCAGAAGTGTTTCGTCTGCCGTTTGCCACCCGCTTTTTCTATATTTACCGTCCGGCATTAAAGCCATTCCTGCTCAGCGCATTTCAATTATCCCTGGGAATGAGCTGGAAATCCGGAGTGGCAGCGGAAGTGATCGGTACGCCGTTGCATTCCATCGGCGGAGCACTGTATCTGGCGAAGATTTACCTCGATACGGCGGATCTGTTTGCCTGGACGGCAGTGATCATTGTGCTTAGTGTATTGTTTGAGAAAATAGTCTTCGGTTGTGTGGAATATTTTTTTCGGTGGGAGCCTGCCTGCAAGAGACCGGCAATGCCGCAGAAAAATGTCAGCAGAGAACGTCGCACTTTATGTGTGACAGATTTTGGAAAATGTTATCATGACCGTTGGATCTTCCGGCATGTGGAACAGGAATTCCACGGAGGAGAACCTTACTTTCTGGATACACCATCGGGCAGCGGCAAGACGACTTTTTTTAGGTGCTTGTGCGGGCTGGAACGGCCGGAAGAGGGAGAAGTGTCGGGAATCGATGCTTTTTCCGTGCAGTTTCAGGAGGACAGACTCTGCGAAGAATACAGTGCGGTGAAGAATCTGGAAATGGTCATGGGAGATGCGAAGGAAGCGCGGAAGGCACTTACGTGGTTACTGCCGGAGGAAGCACTGGGTCAGCCCTGTCATGAATTGTCCGGCGGCATGAAGCGGAGAGTGTCACTGGTGCGGGCAATGGAAGCAGGAGCACAGTGTGTTCTGCTGGACGAGCCTTTCACAGGGCTGGATGAAGAGAACCGGGAGAAAGCATATGAATACATCCGCACACATGCAAATGGACGCATCATCATGATCGCCACGCATATCAGACCGTGGGAGAATATGCCGGAGGACGTTCAGAAGGGAGAAGGATTATGGGAAAGGACACGGAAAACACAAGAGTGACGCTGGTAGGCATTATCGTGGAGGATCAGGAGGCAGCAGGCCGGATCAACGGACTTTTGCATGAATACGGAGAATATATTATCGGAAGAATGGGGATACCTTATCATGAGAAGCAGATGAATATCATCAGTGTGGTCATGGACGCCCCACAGGAAAAGGTCAGTGCTCTGTCCGGGAAGCTGGGAATGATCCCGGGAGTCAGTTCCAAGTGCCTCTATGCCCCGGATACGCAGAAAGCCCCCAAATAAAAGGGTTGTCAATTCCTCTGACTTATGCTATAATTGCAAAATGACTGCGACTGGATACAGACCCGCAAGGGTATAAAGGAGGAAATGTTATAATGAGTTTACAGGTTGAAAAGTTAGAGAAAAACATGGCGAAGCTGACCATCGAAGTATCTGCTGAAGAACTGGAGAAGGCAATCGAAGGTGCTTACCAGAAGAATAAGAACAAGATCAGCATTCCCGGTTTCCGTAAGGGCAAGGCTCCCCGTAAGATGATCGAGCAGATGTACGGCAAGTCAGTATTCTATGAGGATGCAGCAAATGCTTTGATCCCCGATGCTTACGATAAGGCTCTGGAAGAGTGTGAGGAGCAGATCGTATCTTCTCCGAAGATCGATGTGACCCAGTTAGAGGTCGGCAAGCCTTTCATCTTCACCGCAGAGGTTGCTCTGAAGCCCGAAGTGACTCTTGGCAAGTACAAGGGTGTGAAGGTTGACAAGATCGAAGTTAAGGTGACCGATGAAGAGGTTGACGCTGAGATCAACAGAGAGCGCGAGAGCAATGCGAGAACCATCAATGTAGAAGACCGTGCTGTTAAGGACGGCGATATGACCGTTATCGATTTCGAAGGTTTTGTAGACGGTGTTGCATTTGAGGGCGGCAAGGGTGAAAATCATTCCCTGACCATCGGTTCCGGCTCTTTCATCCCCGGATTTGAAGAGGGACTGATCGGTGCTGAATTAAATAAAGAGACCGAAGTAAATGTAACCTTCCCTGAGGACTATCATGCAGCTGAGCTGGCTGGCAAACCCGCAGTATTCAAGTGCACCGTTAAGGAGATCAAGGAGAAGCAGCTTCCTGATCTGGATGACGAGTTCGCAAGTGAAGTATCTGATTTCGATACTATGGCTGAGTATAGAGAGGATGTACAGAAGAAGCTGACTTCCAAGAAGGAAGAAGAAGCTAAGATTGCCAAGGAAGAGGCAGTTCTGGATGCAGTGATCGCAGATGCCAAGATGGAGATTCCCGATGCAATGCTCGAGACCCAGCAGAGACAGCTGTTAGAGAACTTTGCACAGAGAATTCAGGCACAGGGTCTTTCTTTGGAGCAGTATATGCAGTTCACCGGTCTGACCGCTCAGACCATGATGGAGCAGCTGAAGCCCGAAGCGCTGAAGAGAATCCAGTCCCGTCTGGTTCTGGAAGCTGTAGCAGCAGCTGAGAAGATGGAAGCTACTGAGGAAGATTTCGAAGCTGAGATCAAGAGCATCGCAGAATCTTACCAGATGGAAGCTGATAAGGTAAGAGAACTCCTGGGTGAGCAGGGTGCTAAGCAGGTGAAGGAAGATCTCTGCGTAAGAAAGGCAGCTGACTTCATCGTAGACAACGCTAAGGAAGCAAAGGC
>OGYL01000429.1_pt1 | contig 32907 bp, 41 predicted proteins | sample 1576541 | NCBI WGS metagenome assembly OGYL01 (sample SAMEA3541551, study PRJEB24748) | human gut metagenome | biome: human gut; feature: human-associated habitat; material: faeces | place: China | collected 2012 | reverse complement strand
CATAAAAACGCTGTTAGATCCACGCCTGAAAATCGGCGTGCTCGTAAAAATCGACAATGAAATTATTCAGCGTCAGGCCATCAAACTGGATGCCAGCATGAGTGGCAAAAACAACCAACTGCCTCAGCAATATCAATTTGATAAAGATGGCGAATACCAGGTGGCCTCGGTCGCACACCAGGGAGATACCTGGGGGAACACGTGGACTACGGATATCGTCGGCCTTGGCCGTAATGGCCGCCAGGGACTGTTGACAGCGACAAAGACAAAAGGCCAGTCCATCCGATAGGAAGGGGGAATCGCGATGATCCATTCGAACGAACGGACCATGGATGAAATAGAAATAGCCAGGCGCACGCTCGATGCGGCCAGTATTGACTTACGGGTGGCGGCCCCGGGAATTATACAATCCGTGGACTATGGCCGCCAAACTTGCACTGTTCAGCTGGCCATCCGCGAACAGCTGAACCACGAAGGGGACTTGGAATGGGTGGATATTCCTACACTGCCAGACGTCCCTTTCTTCGTGTATTCCGGTGGCGGGTACTGCCTGACCCTACCCGTGGCCCCGGGGGATGAATGCCTGGTCGTTTTCGGGGACTCTTGCATGGATGCCTGGTGGCAGAACGGCGGCGTACAGAATCAGGCGGACCACAGACGACATGATTTGTCCGATGGCTTCGCCATCGTCGGCTTTAGAAGTCAGCCGAATGTCGTCGGAGGGTTTTCCTCTGGCTCGGCCATGCTGCGCAATGCCTCCGGGAGTGCCTACATCGAAATTGCTGGAGATGCCATCCACATTCAGAGTGGTGGCACCACCATCGATGGCGTGCCTTTTATGGGACATACCCATAGCGGCGTAGAATCAGGCGGTAGCAGCACAGGAGGCGTTAACGGATGATATACCGAAAATTAGACGCGAATGGTGACTATACCTTCGGGGCCAATGGGACCTGTTACTTATCCGGAGCAGAGGCCGTCGCACAGGCAATTTCCACGCGGCTCAAACTGCTTAAGTATGAGTGGTGGGAAGACTTAGAAGATGGCTTACCGCTGTGGCAACAAATCATCGCCCAGCGCGACAAAGCGGCGGCAGAGCGGGAAGTCCAAGACCGCATATCCCAAACACCCCATGTTACGGGTATCCTCGCCTGGAATACGGATTGGAATAATGAAACCCGGTCTTTATCCATTTATGCCGCCGTGAATACCGAGTATGGAACACTAGAAGTAAACGAGGTGATGAACTAAATGGCATATACTGCACCTTATATAGACGACGCCGGACTGCATATCCCTACATATGCCGATATTCGGGACGACTTGGTCGAGCAATTTAAAAGCATTTACGGGCAGGACATCTACCTGGAAAATGACAGCCAGGATTATCAGATGATATCGGTATTCGCGCTAAAAACGTATGATACGATGCAACTCCTGCAGATTGTATACAACAACCACAGCCCGAAGACTGCAGTCGGAACGGGGCTGGATTCTCTTGTGAAACTGAACGGGATCCGGCGGAAAGAAGCCAGCCACAGCACTTGCGAAGTCACTTTGACGGGGACAGCCGGCACATCCATTGCTGCAGGTGTCGTAGAAGACGAATCCGGTAATCAATGGACATTGCCGGAAAACATCGTACTTCCCGATAGCACGATGCGGGTAACGGCTACCTGCGTGCCTTTAGGGGCCATCGAAGCCGCTGTCGGGACCATCAATAAAATAGTCAACCCGCAAAAAGGATGGACGGCCGTTACAAACAACGACGCGGCCATCCCTGGGAAACCCGTGGAAACAGATGAACAACTGCGCTATCGGCAGATGCTGAGTGTGGCTATCCCGAGCCAAAATCTGCTGGATGGGACTATTGCCGGGATTGCATCCGTTCAGGGGGTCACCAAATATCACGTATACGACAATGACGGTAACCAGACTGACGCGAACGGCATTCCGGGTCACACCATCGCGGCCGTGGTTGAAGGCGGTTCAGATAAAGATATTGCTGAGCAGATTTACCTGCGGAAGGGGCCGGGCGGCGGGACTTACGGGACCACCACCTATGAGTTCGTAAACTTGGGTGGAGGCAAGACCCCCATTCATTTCTTCCGACCAAAATACGAGCGGATTGACGTAAACGTACAAATAACGAAAGGCCACGACTATACAAACCTTATCGCCGAGGCAATCAAAGCGGCAGCGGAGCAATATTTGGAATCTCTTGGTATAGGAAATCCGGTGACCGTAACGGGGACACTAGCCGCAATATCAAGCGTAATTACTAACGCAGCACGGCCTGCCTATTTTTTAAAAGGACTAAAAATCGGGTTCCATGGAAAAGATCTAGGGACATCAGACGTCGAGGTTTCTTTCGATGCTATAGCGCAAGCAGGAGACATTCTAGTGGAGGTGGTCTAAATGGCGGGACTCGTAGATCACTACTTGGCCATGATTACCAGTGAACATCGAGATAAGTCGAAATATATCCTTATGCTTACCGCTTTGCTACGCCCATCTGACGATATTTTTTCCTTGGGAATATCCATCGACGATGAATTCGACATCGACCTAGCTATGGGGAGTCAAGAAGACATGCTGGGAGAAGTTGCTGATATAAAGCGACTTCTCCCATACCAGCCCGCCAGCCAACCGTCACCCGTCATGGACAATGAAACGTATAGGGCGATGATTAAAGCACGTATTGCTAGAAATTTATGGAAAGGCAACGTCGAGAGCATGGAAGACGTGTGGCAGACATTATTTGGGACTCGAATCGTAATTCAAGACAACCAGGATATGACTATTACCGTTACCCTGGACTCCTATCCTAGAACACTTCAGGAAAACATCATCCATGGGTTGATTATCCCCAAACCGCAATCCGTGCGGGTCAACTGCCTGGCTAACTTCTCTGCCGACGTAGAGAACCACATTTCCATGCTGAAATCCACGGTAAAAACCATTGATGTTTATCCGGCAGCCGTTGAAAAAATCGGGCCAGAATCGACATTCTACGTTGCTATGGCGATGACAATGACAGAAAGACTTACTTTGTATATAGGAGGTATTTGATGGCAACTTACAACCAATTTGTCGTGACAGATGCCGGGCGCGCACTGCTTGCTAAAGCGGTCGCGAATAAAGGCACGTTCACGGTATCGTCTATCAAGACAAGCTCGCACACGTACACGCAGAGCGCGATTGCAAATCTCACATCGCTCGACGATATAAGACAGAGCTTCCCGCTGGCGTCAGCCACCACAGTAGACAGTACAACTATCAAACTCGGATTCAACGTTACCAATGTCGGACTGGCTGCGTCGTACACGCTGGCCACGCTGGGTGTCTACGCGACGTACAACAATTCCGAGACGCTTTTCGCGGTCAGCACGGCAAATGACCCTGACGTGATGAATGCCGAGCAGGCAGGAGCGCTGGTACGCAATATCTTGACAACGGTCTACATCAAGACATCAAATGCATCGAGCATCAGCATTGCCGTCGCAATGGACACGTACGTTACAAAAGCGATGCTTGATGCTGCTGAGACGAAAACTCTGGACCTAGTACACCCGATTGGTAGTGTTTATTTGAATATCGGTGGTACAGATCCGGCGACAGCTTTCGGTGGAACTTGGAAGAAGATTGAAGGGTCATATCTGCTGGCGTCGGGGAGCTATGACGGTGTGACGCTAGAACCGGGAGCTCGAGTCGGCGAAACTCGACATGAAATTTCGCTGGAAGAGATGCCAAATCATGGCCATGAAGGGAATACTGACCATAACGGTAACCACCATCACGGTACCTGGGGCGAAAATTCTAAATTCGGCGGCGGGCCATTTGGCGTTTATGACAATAACTCAAATCACGCTGGCTCTAACGGCGACGTTGACTGGGATAACCTAATTTACAATACGTCAACAGACGGGGACCACATCCACCACTTCACGACCAGCAAATCCGGGGGCGGCAATCCAATGAGAGTAATGCCGCTTGCTACCGTCGTCGATGCATGGTATCGCACTGCATAAGGAGGTGACATAGTATGTCAAATTTTTCGAGCGGCTACGCACTGACAACTGCCGGCGCGAAACTCATGGCAGACGTTGAGGCCGGTAAGCTCACGCTCAAGCTGACAAAGATGCAGCTCGGCAGTGGGCAGGCGAATACGGCCGATGATTATGCCACACGGTCGGCACTCTTCACGCCGCAGAATACGATGATCATCACGAGCATCACGACAGAGGATGTCGGCGATGTGCGCACGTGCTTACTCACTGCATCCCTGACAAGCGATGCAGTAGAATCTGGATATGAAGCGACAGAGCTAGGCATTTTCGCGCAAGACAGTGCCGGCGAGGAAATCCTTTACGGGGTTTGCTACGATAGCACGCCTGGCTACATAGCATGCAAGACAGACGGCAATAATGTGCAGATGGTTTTCCGCGTGCGCATCGCCACGACCAGCAAAGCAACTATCGAATTGGTGCTTCCAAAGACCGCCGAAGAGCTCGTCGCATTGGCCCAGGAAAAATCCGCTAAAGCCATCGAATCGGCTGCCGCAGCGGCAAGAAGCGCAGCTGATGCATCTACAAGCAATGGCTACGCTCAAGCCGCGATGGGCAGTGCAGCGGATTATGCAAGCAAAGCAAAAAGCAGCGCTACAGACGCCGCATCGAGTGCCACCGCCGCATCTACTCAAGCCGCCGCGGCCGCCGCATCGCAGTCCGCGATAGCTGATGTGCAGGTCAACGTAGAAAAAATGTATCGCGCGATGTGCTACGATATTGTAGGACCGCCCCCCGAGTTCATGACGGTGGCTAATTTTATCGTCGGCGCGGGACCGGCAGCCATGGTATCGAGCTAAAAGGAGGGGGAAGGGGCATGGCAGATACAAACAGGGGACCTCGGCTGAGTGCGGCTACCGCTCCCACCAGCTGGACGATTTGCAAGAAAGGGTGAAATAAATGCTGAAAATAATCGGCACAAACATCTATCACATCCGCGGCGATGCGGACAGCTTTGACGTAAATCTGACGCAGGAAGATGGCTCGGACATCGGACCTTATACTGCCGTTTTTAGCGTCAAGAAAAAAATCACCGATGCCGGGTATGTCTTCCAGGCCCACGTCCAAAACGGCGTCGTGTCGCTAACACCTGACCTGACGGCCGATTTGGAGGCCGGGGACTATGTCTGGGACATCGAGGTCCGGACCCAGGACGGCTGGGTACAGACTGTTGGGCCGGGTATTTTTCGGGTCATCGCAGACGTAACGAGGTGATAAGATGGCAATACTAAAAGCTAAACTGAGCAGCCGAGGCCCGCAAGGCTACAGCGCTTATAACATTGCTGTACAGCATGGTTACACGGGCACGGAAGATGACTGGGTCAATAAATGGATCCGGGGAACGATTGTATCTGTCACGACCGACTCAGAAAATAACCTGGTCATGACCGACATTAACGGCAATATTTTCTCTGTCCCTGTACCCAGTCTGAGCGAATCAGCTGACTCTGCGGCACAGGCCAAACAGTCCGCTACCGATGCAAAAGCCCTGGCGGATATAGCCACACAAGACAAAGATGACATTGCTGGTGTAAAAGAAGCCGTAGAAGCGGCGTACAATGCTATGCTTTTTGACATCATCGGCCCGCCACCTGAAGAAATGAGCAACGGACATTTTATAGTAGGCGCTGGCCCTGCTGTCATGTAAAGGAGGTGACGATATGGCAGACACAACCACAACAACAAAAGGCGGATACTCCCGTATCCAGCACTCTATCGCGACAGCGGCGGAATGGGAGAAATACAACCCGGCCATCCGCCCCGGTGAGCTACTCTTTGTCAAAAAGCCTGACGGAAAAACGAGTGTAAAAGTCAACACAAGCGACAGCGACGCCCGATATGAGAACATCGCCACTGTGTGGGACCAGGGTGTAGCAGACCAGCTACAAACCAACCTGGCCGACACAAAAGCGGCATCCAGCGCGGCAGTAGACGCAAAGAACGTGGCCCAGACATACGCCCAGCAAGCCGAAGCGACCGCGAACGCTATCAAGGAAAAAGAGATTTTGGCAATCACAGATAGCGTAAGCTTGGCAATCAACACCGAAGACGGCGGCCTGGACCTCGTCATTACGACAAAATAAGGAGGATGAAATATGGCAACAGATATTGTAAATTTTCCGCGGCGTGAAGACTACACGCGCATCGCCGCGGCTATCGAATCGCAAAACGATATTTTTAGGAATCATTTTAAAACGGCCGGAGAATCGGCAGTAAGGTCCTGGGAAGGCTTCCGCAACCTTTGCCGTGCCGGCGGTATACGTACATACTACGGTGTAGGCGACCAGCTCCAGTGCAAGAAAGGCGACACGACGCTGACGTGGGATATCGTGCATATCGGCGATGTTGAGGAGACGGGCGGCAACTACGTCATTTTGCAGACGCATGACTGCCTGCCGATGGACACGATGGAATTTGACTCGCAAGAGGCGATTTTCCGCACAAAGACGGAGTTGCCTGCTGGCACGTACCACTTTACAACTTCCACGTCTGGCATTACAGATACAAGCTGGACGGATCCTAGTAAATCCGGGTGGACAAAAAGCTGGCAGTTTACGACGACAAAAGCCGTGCCGGCCGGTGGTCAGATCAACTTCGCGAAAGGCATGGACTGGGATACGAGCCTTGCGCCGCTCGGCATCGCGACTTACTCGACGCCGGCGGACACGGCAGCACTTGAGACTGTCACGCTTACAGAGGGCACCAATGGCACGGACCTCGCAACGCTCGGCACAGTCAATCATGCGCAGCACATCTGCAATGGCTACAACCGCTGGAGCCAGTCTGGACTCAGACAATGGCTCAACAGCAAAGCAGGCGCAGGCGCGTGGTGGAGCCCACGTAATGATTTCGACCGCCCAGAACATTACGCGACGTGGGCGGGCTTCATGAATGACCTCGATGCAGACTTCCTTGCCGTCGTCGCAAAGTCGAACCTCATCACGGACATCAATAAAATTAGTGACGCCGGCGGTCACGAAACGACGCAGGACTACTTCTTCTTGCCGGCAATGGTCAACATCAACGGCGGCGACAACTTCTACAACAACCCGGGCTCAGCTGTACAAGACATCGAAGATACAGTCGTCTGGGACTACTACACAAAATTCCGCCGTGACGGCAAGACTGGCACGAATGCCGAACAAGACGATAACCGTCGCAAATATAAGCAGGGCACCTCGACCGAATGGGCTTGGCGGGAACGGTCGCCGTACTGCGATAATGCGTACTGCGTGCGTCTCGTCACCGATGGCGGTCGCACCTGGTGGAACAACTTCGCGTGCGGCTGGTACGGCGTCGCCCCGGCTTGCCGCATCGAATAATCAATGAATCCGCCGCCCATCGGCGGCGGATGGATAGAGGAGAAGAGAAATGGCTATACCGAAATCAAAGCGCACGACCACGCCGCTCAGCGTACTCGTCGAAGCCGACACGCTCGCGTGCTACACGATACAAATCTGCACCGACGAAAGACGTTTTCCAAAGCGCTACCGCTGGTGCTTGACGCAGCAAATTATTGATGCAGCCATACAAGCCAAGATGCATATCGCAAAAGCCAACTCGGTCTACGTCAGTGACCGTGAGAGTGCGACACTCCGGCGTACGTATCAGCAGAGAGCTATTGCGGACATCGCGGCGCTGAGTGCGGCGATGGATACCGCCTTCAAGCTTTTCAGCGGCCTGCGTCACATCGACACGACGAGCAAGACGAAGAAACGCATCAATATTGCGACGTGGACGGCGCAGCTCGATAAAGTCAAATCACTGCTCCTCGCGTGGAAGAAATCAGATACCGAGAAATATAAGAGCATGGGCCGAGCGCTGTAGGGTCGCCGAACTGCGATAATGCGTACAACGTGCGCAACGTCACCGATGGCGGTCGTACCTGGTGGAACAACAACGCGTACAACTGGAACGGCGTCGCCCCGGATTACATAGGCCAGATAAAGTAGCAACCGCGAAATCAGAGCCGATGCAAGGAGCGCGAAGCCCGTCCTCCGAAGAAGGAGGCAAACAAGATGCCGCGACGCGGGCAGCTTACGCTGGTCCCGCTATCCGCGCGGCTACTACTATGAGTAAAACAGCAAAAGAAGTCGTCACGGACTTCAGGAATCTCTATGATGCGATGCAGCACTGTGCGAACGGTGTACGGTGGAAAGCCAGCGTCATCAAGTACCTGCAAAATGGCCTTGCAAACACCGAGAAGTTACGTCAAGAGCTTCTGGACGGTACGTACAAGCTCGGAAAACAAATTGAGTTTAAAGTGTATGAGCCCAAAGAACGGACCGTAGTGGCTATGCGCTTCCGCGACCGTCAGGCCCAACGGTCGCTCTTACATAACTACTTGGCAGCTGAATTGACGCGCCATTTTATCTATAACAACGCGGCGGGTCAGGCCGGGAAAGGGCCAGACTTTTCAATCCGTCGTGTTAAGATGATACTCGAAAAGGCGCACCGTCTTTACGGCGATAATGTCTATGCGTACACGTATGACATCAAGAGCTTTTTCGGCAGTACACGGCACGACGTAGCCAAGGCGTCCGTCCGTAAGCGCGTACGCGATGACTGGGCGTGCCTACTTGTCGATCAGATCATTGACAGCTTTCCTGGCGATACTGGGATTGGCCTAGGCTCGGACGTGGCGCAGTACATCGAGCTAGCCGTACTTGACGACCTCGACCATTTTATCAAAGAGCGGTTGCACGTAAGATTCTACGCGCGGTACATGGATGACTTTATTATCATCACAGACGACAAAGGGCACGCCGCAGAGTATCGCAAAGCAATCGAGCAGGAGCTCACGCGAATACACTTACAGCTGCACCCGAAGAAATGCCGCGTTGTGCCCGTATTACGTGGCTTTAAGTGGCTCGGCTTTAGGCTGCGCGTCAAGTCGTCCGGCAAGATACTCGTCACCCTGGACAAAGATAAAATCTATCATGAGCGACGTAAGCTCAAGAAAATGGCCCGACTGGTTAAGGCCGGCAAATTGCCGCGAGAAACCGCGGATACCAGCTTGCGGTGCTGGGCTGCCCATGCAGTACACGGCAACAATTATAACGTCATCAAAAAGATGCATGGATATTATAGAAATCTATGGAGGGATGTAAATGTTTAAAGCAATCACGATGGAAGAGCGCTTACAGAAAGCGGAAACAGCAAACCGAGCCCTGCGCTCTCAGCTCGATCAGAGCGTAGCACAAACTACATATGTCGCAATGATGAGCGGCGTATATCTGCCGGAAACAGAAACGGCACAAAATGCGGTGGGAGGAGGCGAAAGCAGCGATGAGTAAATGGTACGCAAAAATAAAAGGATGGTACGAAGCTGGCTGGTGGACAAAGTGGATGGTAAAAAACGCTGTCATAAAAGAAAAAATCACGGCAGATGAATACAAAACCATTGTTGGCGAAGACTATGTCGCAGATTGAAATCATTGATGTGCAATGTGAAATCATCAAGATGCAAAACAAATTAATTGGAAAGATGGCAATTGAAATCGGTATGGAAAATATCTTTACAGAAGAGACGAGCCGCATTAACGCACTAAAAGAAAGAATCGAGGCGTAAGATGAATGAAAGCGAATTAACGGTAAAATTAGATCGAATCGAGCAGCAGCTAACAAATCTAAACCGCGACGTTGTAATGGCTATCGAATCCGGGAAGTCCGCACATCACCGCATCGACGATTTGAAACACGACATCTGCTGGACACTAGGCACGAGCGTGACAGTTGTCGGCATTTTCGCGTCAGTACTCACATCGGTGCTGCAGCATGTGTAGGGCTACTATTACGTACGACGGCAAAGTAACGTATAAGCGACGATTGGGGGGCGACGCTATGAAAGAAAAAATAATCCAGCTCGGTCAGTGGGGCCAGAAGCACTGGCTCCAATTAATCATCATCATGAGCATCCTTATGATGATATTTTTGTTCCTTGTGCTGTTCAGCTGGCTTTTCGGCTATTGGAGCAACGCACTGAGGGGGACGCACTTTGAATTGATGAGTTGCTGGAGCGGCGTGACGGCTGTCGGGGGTGGTATCGCGACAGTTGTAGGTCTTGGCAAAGCGTGCTGGACAAAATATGGATATGACAGCCGTTTCAATTCCGCACGATACACAATGCCAGCGCAACCGTCAAACGCGCCCACAGCGGTGAATAGCGTGGAAAAAGTAAAGGAGAAATGAGATATGATTCGAGGATTTGACGTATCCCAAGCGCAGGGATACTTAGACGCCGATTTTTGGCAGGCCGCCGCCGATAGCGGTTGTAAATTTGTCTATGTACGCTGTTCCTGGGGTAACGGGCACGAAGACGAACAGTTCCGCCACAATGTCCAGATGGCGCATGAATACGGCCTTAAAGTCGGCGCTTATCACTACGATTACAGCTTGACTCCGGACGTCACGGCGGACCACGCACGGAAATGCGCGGCCATTATCGCCGATGCTGGCGTCCTGCTGGAACTGCCGGTATTCTTTGACCTGGAAGACGCCGACCATTGGAAAGAAAGAAATGGTTATGATTTCACCGGCGAAACAGCGACAGCCCAGTGTCAGGCATGGATTGACAATATTGGCCTGGGAACGGGCGTCTATGCATCCTACGGCTGGCTGGAAGACCGCGTATCCGACAAATGGGGCAACGGCGGGTCCACGCCGATTGATTGGCGCGCCTTAAACTGCTCAGTCTGGAACGCGGAATGGGGCGACGTCGACGACATTAAAGCTTTTGTCTGGCAGGATACTGACAAGCTGCAGATTGGCGGCCGACTCATCGATGGCGACTATATGTATGCAGATAACCTTTTCGACGACTAACAGGAGGTGATCCACTTGTATCTTCCGCATCTAAAAGAGGAGGTTGATAAGATTGCCAAAAATCCGAAAGTCCTTATTGCCCTGGGCTTGCTGTTTGCTCTTCTCGCTGGTTCCGGCGGCTGGCTTTTGTGCCGGCACTACGACAACCTGGAGCGGGCCGACCGTGACAATGTCCGTGCAACAATACGAAACGCTCAAGAGCTCAATAGAGACGCTCAAACAGAACTCGATCGAGCGCGAACAGCTAATCAAGACGCAGCAGACGCAAATCAAAACGCTCGAAGAGCAGCTGACGATCTCGCAGACTCAGCTGGAAAACTCTCGGACCTCAATCAATCAGACGCAGACGCGATTGACGCAGCAGAGCGAGTCTTTAGCGACGTTGAGCGAGCAAATCAATAAAGAAGCGCATAAAACAGCAACTGCAAAGAGACAGCGGGATACCTGGGCCGTCGTAGCCGGGGCCTTAGCTGTTGGCTATTTGACAAAATAATATCGCATTATATAACAAGCCCTCGGCCACGAGCGTGGCTGGGGGCTATTTTTTCTATTTTATACGTATAAAACTGTTGACTTTCTACATATATGTGCTATAATATAATCAAGGAAGGGGAAAACAAGACCTTCCAAAATAAATCTTGAGTCGGCACCCGATAGGGAAGTCCGCAAGGAGGAAAATTATGGCTACATATTTCGAAATAAGCTCGCTACCAACGGTCAATGATGTAAATCATGACAAGGTAGAAGCGTTAAAAAAATCTATCTTGTCAAACGGCTGGAAAGGCGCCCCGATTCTGTACACGAATATGGGCCTTGTAACTGGAAGCCACCGTTTAGCGGCTCTCCAGGAAATAGAAGAAACCGGAGAGGATGATGATGTCCTCTTTGAAAACATCGCTGAAGACGTCACAGACATCGTCAACGATTACTGCGAAAAAAATGATATGACGTGGGACGAACTTGATTTCTCGTACTTAAGAGAAATATTTACAGGTACATGGGTGGAAGAATATGAAATCAGAGAATGGTAAAAAATTAGTTAGGCGGTCAGAAATGGCCGCCTTTCACATAAGGAGGAAAAACTATGAAAAGAACAATTTATATGTCGGAACCGCTCGAACGGCTCGCTGATGAAACACGGGGAGACAGCCGCCGCACCAGCGGTTTTTCCCGCCGATTAGGTGAGATTGTTGAAAGGTATCAAATCATGCTTGATTTAGACACACCACCGGAATTGACAGAAACAGAATTGGCAATCATGGGTGAAGTCTTGTACGGGGCTGTCATCGACCGCCGCAAAATTAGAGGTTTGCATTTAGACGTGCTTGATGTAGCCACCGGGTCCGATGCGGATCGGAAGCAGCTGTCGGGAAAAATTGAAGCACTGACAGCTGGTCAACGCCTGGCACTCGTGGAAAGCCTTGGCTTATGAGTTGGCTTATGAGAAAGAGCGATATAAGAATTGGGACTAAATTTGGATATTGGACCGTTATCGAGCCACCAGATGCTACCCGGCATGATTATGTACGATGCCGTTGCATTTGTGGTAAAGAAAAAATGATTTACGTTTATAATTTGCTACAAGGGAAGTCTCTTTCGTGCGGCTGTAAGCGGAAAGAAGGAGATAGCCTGGCGCTTGAAGCCGGACGAAAATTGACGGCTAAAGTACACCAGGAACACGTAGCTCTTAAATACGCCGGATTTGGGCGGGAAATCAATAGAAACAATAGCACTGGAGTTCCTGGTGTGTCTGTCTTTAGAAATGGCCAATACCGGGCTTATATAAGTGTTGGCCGAAAGCAGATTCATTTGGGATTTTTTGACAAATTGGATGACGCTAAAGCCGCTAGAAAAGCAGCGGAGCAGCGATACTTTGCAGACCGGCAAGAAAAAGCCGACGAAATTAAGGAACAACTCAAAAAGGACAGCTCGAAATGAGCTGTCCTTTTATTTATAACGCTGCCTTTTATTTATAATAAAGTATAAGAAAGCGACGCCCATTCCATTGTGAGTGGACGCCGCTTTTCTGTATCACATCAGCCTGCCGTCAAAAATTCGTCAAAAAAAAGAAATGAAACTACGTGAAAATAAGTGAACCGTTTTATGATTTGAACGCCAAAAAACCGCTATTTTCCTAAATCTACTGGAAACAGTTGCAAAATAGGCGCTAATCACGGTATAATGTGATATTGAAGGCATTTATACATATATGAAAGGGAGATACATCGATGGATAACGAAACGACCAAAAATTTTATTGAAACTATTATCGATGAAGACAACGAAAAGAATACATATGGCAAGCGGGTCCATACCCGTTTCCCGCCGGAACCGAATGGCTATCTCCACATCGGCCACGCCAAGTCGATCTGCCTGAATTTCGGCATTGCCAAGAAATATGGCGGAATAACGAATCTCCGCTTTGATGACACGAATCCGTCGAAAGAAAATACGGAATATGTAGAATCGATTAAACGCGATGTCAAATGGCTCGGTTTTGACTGGGACGACCGCATGTTCTATGCGTCGGACTATTTCGATAGACTCTATGAATACGCCAAGAAATTGATCCGCCTGGGCAAGGCTTATGTCGACGATTTGTCGAGTGATGAAATCCGCGAATACCGCGGCACGTTCAATACGCCGGGGAAGGAAAGCCCGTACCGTAACCGCAGCGTCGAAGAAAACCTCCAGCTCTTTGAAGATATGAAAGCCGGCAAGTTCGCCGATAGCGAAAAGGTACTGCGCGCCAAGATCGATATGGCCAGCCCGAACCTCAACATGCGCGATCCGGTCCTTTACCGTATCGTCCATGCTTCGCACCATCGGACAGGCGACAAATGGTGCATCTATCCGATGTACGACTTCGCCCATCCCGTATCGGACGCCATCGAACGCATTACTCATTCTATCTGCACCTTGGAATTTGAAGCTCACCGTCCGCTGTACAACTGGGTCCTCGAAGACTGGGACGATCCGGAAGGCCAGAAACCGCGGCAGATCGAATTCGCCCGCCTGAATGTCACTAACATGATCACGAGCAAGCGTAAACTGCGCCTCCTCGTCGAAAAGGGCATCGTCAGCGGCTGGGATGATCCCCGTATGCCGACGGTTTCCGGCATCCGCCGCCGCGGCTATACGCCGGAATCAATCCGCGACTTCTGCGAACGCATCGGCGTCGCCAAGGCAGACAGCATGGTCGATATTTCCCTCCTGGAATACTGCATCCGCGAAGACCTGAAGATGAAAGCACCGCGCTTGATGACGGTCATCGACCCGATCAAGGTCGTCCTCACCAATTATCCAGACGGCAAGACGGAAACGATGACGGCCGACAACAATCAGGAAAATGAAGCCATGGGCACGCGCGAAATGACGTTCAGCAAGAACCTTTATATCGAACGCAACGACTTCATGGAAGAACCGGTCAAGAAGTTCTTCCGCCTGGCTCCGGGCAAGGAAGTCCGCCTCAAGTATGCATACATCATCAAATGCGAAGAAGTCATCAAAGACGAAGATGGCAACATCGTCGAACTGCACTGCACGTATGACCCGGAAAGCAAGAGCGGCAGCGGTGCCAACGCCAACCGCAAGGTCAAAGGGACGTTGCACTGGGTCAATGCCGAAGATGCTGTCGACGTCGAAACCCGCGTCTATGACTATCTCTTGAAGGACGACGGCAGCGAGGAAGAAGGGGAAAGCAAGAATTTCCTCGACCAGATCAATCCCCACAGCCTCGACGTATACCACAGCAAGGCCGAAAAGGCATTGGCAACGTATCATGTCGGTGATAAGTTCCAGTTCCTGCGCCAGGGGTATTTCGTCATTGATCCCGATACGACGGCAGACCACCTGGTCGTCAACCGCATCGTCGGCCTCCGCGACACCTGGGCTAAGATGCAGAAAAAGAAAAAACAATAAGCGATTATTAAAAAAGGGGCTGCCTTTCTCAGAATGGATTAGAATTTCATGAGAAAGGGCGGCCCTTTCGTATCTTGCGTGTATAATGGAGGTAGGCCATGAAAACCCCTGGCTCACACAGTCTGTTGTTCTTCTTTATTTTCCTCATCGTCGGCGGTATCCTCGGTGGCATCGTCGGAGAGGCCCTGTATGCTGTTCCGGCCTTGAAGGGTATCCTGCCGGCCCTGACGCAGCATTATGAAATCTTGAATATCCAGAATATTCACCTCAATCTCTATCTCATGGAATTGCAGTTTGGCATCCATCTGGCACCGAATATGCTCAGCATCATCGGCGTCATCCTGGCAGCCATTCTCTTTCGTCATCTTCAATAATTTAGGAGGGATTATTACATGCTCATCTTAGCTTCTGGTTCGCCTCGTCGCCGCGAACTGCTGACGCAGATCGGCGTCGCCTATATGGTCAATCCGAGTACGTACAGTGAAGAATCACCGAAGAAAAAGAATCCGGAAAAATACGTCCAGGCCCAGGCGTTGGGCAAGGCCCGCGATGTAGCTGAAAAATTCCCGGGACAGTGGGTCCTCGGCGCCGATACGATTGTCGCCATCGATGGGGAAATGCTGGGCAAGCCCCGCAATGAAGCCGCTGCCGTCGAGATGCTACGGGAATTGTCCGGAAAGAAACACTCCGTCTATACGGGCATCGCTTTGATCAATGGCCATAAGGAATACACGAAGGTCGTCGAAACGAAAGTCTGGTTCCGACGACTGAGTGAAAAGGAAATCAAAGCCTATGTCGCTTCTGGGGAACCGCTGGACAAAGCCGGTGCCTATGGCATACAGGGCCGGGCTGCGGCTTTCGTCGATAAGATCAATGGTTCCTATACCAACGTCGTCGGCCTGCCCTTGTCCCAGGTATGCAAGTTGTTCCACAAAGCCAAGGTCCATGTATGAGCGACCCTTTCCGCAGCCTCGCTGTTTGTGAGAAACCGCGGGAAAAATTCCTCCGTCACGGTCCTTCGGCTGTGACCGACCAGGATTTGCTGGCGATTCTATTGCGGACGGGTACGAAGGGACAATCCGTCCTCGATGTGTCGCGGCAGGTCCTTCATTCCCTGCCAGGGGAAAATATTTGTTATCTCAGTGATACCAGCATCGGCGACCTCTGTCAGATTCCCGGAATCGGGACGGATAAGGCCGTCACGGTCTGTGCCGCCGTCGAGCTGGGACGGCGTATTTCCCGGCAGCACGTAAAGGAAGCGGCGCCTGACTTCAGTACGCCCCAGGCCATTGCCGGCTATGTCATGGAAGATCTGCGCTTTTTGCCGCAAGAGCAGTTCGGCGCCGTCTATTTATCGACGAAGAACCAGCTCATCGCCTATCGCACGCTGACCATCGGCACGATCAATGCCAGCCTGGCCAAGTCGCGGGAAGTCTTCCGCTATGCCCTGCGCTACAATGCCGCAGCTGTCGTCCTGGTCCATAACCATCCGTCAGGCAACCCCGAACCGAGCCACGAGGATATCGTCGTGACCCAGCGCATTGCCGACGCCGGCCAGATCATGGAAATACCCGTCCTCGACCACATCATCATCGGCGACGGGACCTTCGTCAGCCTTTGCGAGCGCGGTTACGTGTAAAGACAAATGTATCAAGACAAATGACAGGGTTTCATGATATAATGGATGTAAAATACCGTCCGCCTGCAAGCGGGAAACTGGCAGTGCGGTCTCTGAGGTGAGCCTTATGATTCTTTACTTTTCAGGAACGGGAAATTCATTATATGTGGCCAAGAAGCTGGCTGAACTGACTGGTGATACGGCCGTGCCGATTTCGGCTATCCATGAACGGTGCCAGCGTATCCAGGATCGCATCATCGGCTTTGTCTTTCCCGTCTATTTCGGGGATCTTCCCGAACCCATACAGGATTTCATCAGACAGGTCCGTTTCCAGAAATCGACCTATTTTTATGGCATTGCTACTTGCGGCAGTGCGCCTGGCCGGTCGCTCAGGACGATGGACCGGATCCTCCGGCGTCAACATTGTTCTTTGTCCTACGGGGCTGTCCTGCCGATGATCGCCAACAGTACTATCGCGTCGCGGCGCCATATCCGCTACGATATGAACCGCCTGGACCACGCCGATGAACTGGTCGCTGCCGCAGCCGATAAGATACGCGGGCAGGTCCGGGATACGACGGCCATCCATTCGTCGCTGTCGGCCTGGCTCATGAACCTGGGCCTGATCCGCCATGCTGGGGAACGCTGGCTGACGCCAGCTGTCGATGGGGGACGCTGCGTTGCCTGCGGCCTCTGTGCCCGCATCTGTCCGGTGAGCAATATCATCTGTACGGCGAAAGGGGCCGTCATCGGCTCTCATTGCAGCCATTGCCTGGCCTGTGTCCACTGGTGTCCCCAGCAAGCCGTCACCGTCCATGGTAAACAGATCCTCTCTGAAGACCAGTACCACCATCCCGACGTCACGGCTGAAGACATGATGCGGCGATAAGAGTAAAAAGGGGCTGTCGCATGTGCGCCAGCCCCTTTTTTTATCCGGACCCTTACTTCCAGACGAGGAGCAGGGAAGCGCCGAATTCTTTTTTGAATTGTTTGCTCAGTTGTTTCATTTCGTAGTCAGCGGCGTTGTACGTCGAGCCCGGCGCCGTCGTGATGATCATGACGGCGACGTTTTCGGCCAGTGTGACTTCGACGTCGGTGACGATTTGTTCATACGTCAGGTCCGAGGCTTCGGCCAGGGCCAGGATGGTCGAGAGTTTGCGGATCATGATCCAGTCTTCGGCAGAGGCCATGTTGGCGTAACGGTAGGCCCGGATGATCTTGCGGCTGATGCCGTGATGGAAGCCGGCGATGAAGCCCGTAATGATTTGTTCGACCTGGGTCAGGCCGTAGAGCGGGGCATGAGCGATCATGAAGGCCGAATGGCGGGCGTGGTTGTAGAAGTTGATGATCTTGCCGACATCGTGCATGCGGGCGGCTGTCTGCAGCAGGAGGCGTTCCCGCGGGCCGTAGCCGTGGAGCGGCTGGAGCTGGTCGAAGAGCTGGGTGGCAATGCGCGTGACCTGGTCGTAGTGAGCCTGGTTGATGATGATGCCGCTCAGCGTACCGATGAAGTTCTTGACGCTGAAATCGAGGATGTCGTCGAAACGCGGTGACGGCAGCTGGCAGTACGAAGCGTAGTATTCAAAGAATAAACCTTCGCGGAGGCCACAGCCGCTGACGACCATTTCCGGGCTGCCCGTCATGTCGAAGATGGTCTTGATGACGGCTGCACCGGCGACGATGAGGTCAGAGCGTTCACTGGACAGGCCGTCGATTTTCTTGCGGTTGGCACTGGTCCGCGTCGTGATTTCATGATAGAGATTTTCAAAATGTTCCAGGGGCATGATGTAATTATGGAGCTTCGACAGTTCATAATTCGTCGCCCGCTGGTCCATTTTGGCGAAGTTACGGGCTGTACCGCCGATGCCGACGATGGGCAGCTGGATGTCCTCTATCCAGGGGACGGCGGCCATCTTTTTGCGGACGAATTTCATCAGGCTGGCAATGGCTTCGGAATCAGGATTGCCCTGGGTGCCGAATTTTTCCGTCAGTGTGACGGCGCCGATGGGGACCGACAGGGAATGGACGGCTTCTCCGTCGCGGACTAAGGTCATTTCGACGCTGGCACCGCCCAGGTCGAAGATGAGGAAGTCCTTCATGGCGATGGTGTTGATGACGCCGAGATAGCCTAAGTACGCTTCCCGTTCACCGGTGATGACGTTCATGGTGATGCCCGTTTCGGCATTGATGCGCTTCAGGAAAGCTTCGCCGTTGCTGGCATTGCGGACGGCTGCCGTCGCGACGGCCCGGCATTCATGGATGTCCATGACTTCCATGATGTGCTTATAGACATGCAGGCAGGTCAGGGCCCGCTGCATCCCTTCTTCACTGATGACGCCGGTCTGGCTCAGGCCGTGGCCCAGGCGGATGGCTTCTTTTTCCTGATAGAGCAGGGAATAAGACTGGTTGTCGGCAATCTGCATGACGACAAAACGGATGGAGTTAGAGCCCATGTCGATGATGGCTAATTTTTCCATGGTATACCTCGTTTCTGCGGATGTTTATCAAGTTTATCGTTTACCTTTTCCATTATACTACAGAATAGAGAGGCATGCCGAAAATTTTTACAAAAAATATACATACATACGGTGACTTTCATGTATAATAAGAAGAGTATCAGCTAGACAGCAACTATACCGTCAAGAAAAGTGGGGAGAGTAATGGAAAAACAAACCCGGAATGTTTTCGGTATCATCCATATCGGGACGGTCAATATGACCTTGAAGGTCATTGCTTACTCGTCTTTGGATGATATGGAAATCATCGAAAATGTATCCCGAGAAGTAAAATATGGGGAAACGGTATTCCAGCGCCATCACGTCAGTTTTCAGTCCCTGAACGAAATCTGTCAGGTCCTGCTGGGATTCCGCCAGCTCCTTTGCGACTATGATGTCAAAGATGTCCGCGTCCTGTCGACGACAGTCATCAGCGAAGCCGACAACTTGATCAGTGTCCTTGACCAGATCCATATCCGTACGGGCTTCGACGTCGAAGTCATCCACATGACCAAGGAAATCTATTATAAGTTCTTTGGTCTTTATTATAATGTATTGAAAGGCAAATTCAATTTTGCCGATAAAGCCGTCATGCTCCTGGACATCACGTCTGGCGGCGTCGGCCTGACCTGCTGGAAATCGGACCGCCTCTTATTCCAGCAGAATATCCACATCGGCTCCCTGCGCATCCTGGAAAATTTTACGGAAAAACAGCGTGACGAGCTGACGTTCCCGACGGCTGTGCGCGAATATATCTACGGCACCCTTTATCCGCTCTGGAAAGGCGTCCAGCAGTATGATATCAAGTATATCGTCCTGTCTGGCCGCGGAGCCAACTTGGTGGCACGCCTCATGGGCAAGACCAGTGAAAACGGCCTCTTCCTGATCACGCCGGATGAACTGCGCCAGTTCGTCTATTCCTTCCACGGCGTCACGCCGTTCAAGCTCATGAAGCGCTTCGGCCTGTCCCAGAACCTGGCCAATGTCATCATGCCGACGATTCTCTTGTATTATGAACTGCTGCGCATCGTCGATATCGACATGCTGGTCGTCATGCCGACGACCTTTACTGAAGGCTATACCATGTATTATGTGGCCGAAAAGACCCATAACGATTATATGGCCCATGTCCAGGGCCTGCTCCTGGACATGATGCGCCGCCTGGCCAAGAAGTACTTGTCCGATTCCATCCATTCCGCCCGCATCGAAGAATACTGCAACGTCCTCTTCCAGGCGCTGTACCAGTTCATCGGCCTCGATTACAGCTATAATTATCTGCTCCGCCTGGCCGCGATTTTCCACGAAACGGGGAAATTCATCAATATCCGCAAACACAACCTCTGCACGTATAACCTCATCAGGGAAACGGACCTCTTCGGCCTGGCCGACGATGAAAAGGAAATCCTGGCCGCCGTCCTCTACTATGCCTTTGACGGTACCTTGCAGGAAGCGTCGCCAGTCTACCATTCCCTGACGCCACGGCAGAAGGTCATTACGGCTAAGCTGACGGCGATTTTCCGCCTGGCCGATTCCCTGGACAAGAGCCATTTAGGGAAAATCAGCGCCATCCGGGCGGAACTCAGGGAAGACGAGATCGTCGTCCATTATACGGCCGATGCCGATATTTCTCTGGAACGCTGGACATACCTGAAAATGGCCGTCGACTTTGCCGAAGTCTTTGGCATTTCGACGAAATTAGTGAAAGGATAAGATAATCATGGCAGATTTTACGGATGCTCAATATTTTTTAAATCGTGAATGTACATGGGTCAAATTCAATGAACGGGTCCTGCGCGAAGCCATCGTCCCGTCCAACCCGCTGCTGGAACAGCTGAATTTCATCGCCATCGCAGCGTCGAACCTGGATGAATTCTTCATGATCCGCGTCGCCGGTGTCAAGCACCTCGTCGAAAGCGGGGTCAAGCACATCGACATCGCCGGCATGACGCCGCAGGAACAGTTTGAAGCCATCCAGTCCATGGTCCATAAGCTGGTCGGCGACCAGTACCGCTACTATGGAGATATCCAGCAGAAGCTGCAAGCTCACGGCCTGCACTTCATCGGCGTCGATGCCCTTGACGATGACCAGCGGCTGTGGCTGGAAAGCTTCTTTGAACGGGAAATCTACCCGGTCGTCACGCCCATGGCCGTCGATTCCAGCCATCCCTTCCCATTCCTGTCCAGCCTGAACCTGAACCTGGCCGTCCTCTTGCGCCGCAAACAGGGGGACCGCTCGGTCAAGACGGCTATCCTGCCGGTCCCGATGTCAGTCATCGACCGCATCATCAAGGTCCCGGACAGTGTTTCGCCGGCTGGCAAGCAGCATGAAGGTCATCAGTTCCTCTTCCTGGAAGACGTCATCGCCGCTTATGCGGAACGCTTCTTCCTGGGCTGCGACATCCTGGAAGTCGAACCGTTCCGCGTCACCCGAGACGCCGACCTGGATATCGACGACGATGCCGAAGACCTCCTGATGGAAGTCGAAAAGAGCCTGAAGAAACGCCGCAAAGGGGCGGCTGTCCGCCTGGAACTGGCTGCTTCGTCGTCGCGCATGATCCGCGACTTCCTGCGCGATGAACTGCAGCTCGAAGAACGGGACATCTATTCGATTCCGGGTCCCCTGGACTGCAAGGTCTTCTTCTCCTTCGTCGGCATCGACGGCTACGATGACCTGCGCTATCCGCCGGTGACGCCGCAGCCGTCGTCGGAACTGGCCGCCATCGACGCGCCTGATTTCTGGTCGGCCATTGCCGAACGGGACATCATAGTCCATCATCCCTATGAAACCTTTGAAACGGTAGAACACTTCATCCAGCTGGCTGCGACGGACCCCCATGTCCTGGCCATCAAACAGACGCTCTACCGCGTCAGCAGCAAGTCGCCCATCATCGTCGCCCTGGCCCAGGCCGCCGAAAACGGCAAACAGGTCACGGTCCTCATGGAAGTCAAGGCCCGTTTCGATGAAGAAAATAATATCCACATGGCCCGCAAGCTGGAAAAAGCCGGCTGCCATGTCATTTACGGCATCATGGGCCTCAAGACCCATTCTAAGATCACCCTCGTCGTCCGCCGCGAAGAAGACGGCATCCGCCGCTATGTCCACTTGGCGACGGGCAACTACAACGGCAAGACGGCCCGCATCTATACGGACGTCGGCATCCTGACGGCCAATACCCTCATCGGCGTCGACGCATCGGCTTTCTTCAACCTCTTGTCGGGCTACTCCGATCCTCCTCAGTGGAATAAGCTGGCCGTTGCGCCGCTCAACCTGCGGGAAACGATTTATCAGGAAATCGATCAGGAAATCGCTCAGGCCAAGGCCGGCAAGAAAGCCGTCATCGTGGCCAAGATGAATTCGCTCCTCGATAAGTACGTCATCGCCAAGCTCTATGAAGCGTCGGCAGCCGGCGTCAAGATCCGCCTCATCGTCCGCGGCATCTGCGTCATCCGCCCTGGCCTGCCTGGCATCAGCGAAAACATCGAAGTCCACAGCATCGTCGGCCGCTTCCTGGAACACAGCCGCCTGTTCTACTTCTACAACGGCGGCAAGGAAGACGTCTTCATTTCTTCGGCAGACTGGATGCCGCGCAACCTCAACGAACGCGTCGAATTGATGACACCTGTCGAATTCCCGCCGCATAAAGAACGGATCAAGCGCATCCTGAAAGTATACTTCGACGACAACGTCAAGGCCTATGCTATGAACAGCGACGGCTCGTACCGCTACCTGGCAGACGAACGCAAGGGCAAGTCTGTCAACGCCCAGGATACATGCCAGCGCGAAGCTGAACGGCTGGCATCGGAACGGAAGAAGGCAGCCCGCCAGTTCCGCAACGTCGTCCTGCGCCCGCGTCCTGCTGAAGAAGACAAGTAAATTGACAAGCCTGCCGGTCTTTGCTACAATGAAAAGAAAAGCATTAGGAGGCATGGCATGGACTGGAAACGATTCAGCATGACTGGATTCAAGAATAAACGACCGATTACACGCATGTACGCGACGATGATCGCCTTATTGGTCATCGTGTCCCTGACAGGGTTCATCGACAGGGGGAAATCAGTGACCCTCGTCGCCGATGGCGAAACCCGCCAGGTATATACCCACGCTGTCAATGAAAAGGCATTGATGCGGGAAAACAATATCGACATCGGTGATTACGATGAAATCGATGTTTCGACGCAGAAACTCGACGACGGCAGCTACGTCAAGGTGCGCCGGGCCATCCCGGTCACCCTGGAGTACCGCGGACAGACCCAGGAAGTCTACACGGCCAAGCACAATTCCCAGGAAGTCGCCGAACAGTACGGCTATAATAAGGAAAAGTACCGCCCTTATGGCGACGTCCAGAAACCGCTCCAGGCGGGGCAGCACATCGTCATCGGCCACGTATCGCGCAAGACCATCACGGAAGATGAAGTCGTGCCCTATGCCATCGAAAGCATCCCTGATGAAACCTTGGGCCAGGGCGAAGAGAAAGTCATCCAGGAAGGGCAGAACGGCCGCAAGCGGGTCAAGCTGAACATCGTCAGCGTCGACGGCCAGGTCGCCGACAAGGAAACGCTGTCGACGGAGCTCATTTCGGAAATGCAGCCTCTGGTCCGCAAAGTCGGCACTAAGGAAACCGTTGAAATCAATACCAGCACAGGTGATGTATCCCACTACCAGAAGATCATCACCATGGAAGCGACGGCCTATCTGCCGACGGACGGCGACGGCCAGTGCATCACCCGCATGGGGACGCGGGCCCGTTATGGCGTCGTCGCTGTCGACCCCAACGTCATTCCCCTGGGCTCGACGGTCTTCATTCCCGGCTATGGCGTAGCCCGGGCCGAAGATACAGGCGGAGCCATCCTCGGCAACCGCATCGACCTCTGCATGGAAGACTACGATGCCTGCATGAACTTCGGCCGCCACACCGTACCGGTCTATGTCCTGAATTAAATTTTTCATTATCCGCTACGAACTGCAAGCTTACAACTCAAAGCAAGGGCAGGCATTTGAAAAAATGCTTGCCCTTGTTTGTCATATATGCTATAATACCAAAGGTTTGAATACCAAACCCTAAAATACACACGCTTGGCGAGCTCAGCACTGTGCCCGTTCCCCGTGGGGAAGGGTGAAGATGAGCGATGACCGGGCGGAGGAAAAAACAGGAGGAATTACAATTATGGCAGTAGTATCTATGAAACAATTATTGGAAGCCGGCGTTCATTTCGGTCATCAGACCCGCCGTTGGAACCCGAAGATGGCTCGTTTCATCTTCACCGAACGTAACGGTATCTACATCATCGACTTGCAGAAAACCGTTAAGAAAATGGACGAAGCTTACAATTTTGTCCGCGACCTGGCTGCTGAAGGCGGCAAAGTCCTCTTCGTAGGCACGAAAAAACAGGCCCAGGAATCCATTAAAAACGAAGCAGAACGCTGCAACCAGTACTTCGTCAACGAACGCTGGCTCGGCGGTATGCTCACCAACTTCCAGACCATCGAAAAGCGCGTAAAACGCTTGAAGACATTGGAAAAACAGGCCGAAGATGGCACGTTCGAACTCTTGCCGAAGAAAGAAGTTACGCTCCTCAAACATGAAATGGAAAAACTTCAGAAATACCTCGGCGGCATCAAAGACATGAAGAAACTCCCGGACGCTCTCTTCATCATCGACCCGAAAAAAGAAGAAATCGCTGTTTCTGAAGCCCGCAAACTTCACATCCCCATCATCGCTACGGTTGACACCAACTGCGACCCCGATGTCATCGACTATCCGATCCCGGCTAACGATGACGCTATCCGCGCCGTCAAACTCTTGACCGGCAAGATCGCTGACGCTGTCCTCGAAGGCAACCAGGGCGAACAGACTGAAGAAGGCGCCGCTGAAGGTGCTGAAGCCGCTGAAGAAAAAGCAGCAGAATAAGATTACTCGTTCTTTGAGAACTGAATGGTTATTATAGAAAGGTAAGGAGCCTTTGCTTCTTACCTTTCTTCAAACTGTATAATTCACATTACTTTTAGGAGGAATACTCATGGCTATTACAGCAGCAATGGTAAAAGAATTAAGAACAAAAACCGGTGCAGGCATGATGGACTGCAAAAAAGCATTGACCGAAAGCAACGGCGACATGGAAAAAGCCGTCGACTTGCTTCGCGAACACGGCTTGGCTGCAGCAGCTAAGAAAGCAGACCGCATCGCTGCTGAAGGTTTGGTTTATTCTTACATCCATGGCAACGGCCGTATCGGCGTTCTCGTCGAAGTCAACTGCGAAACGGACTTCGTCGCTCAGACAGATAACTTCAAAGCACTCTGCAAAGACATTGCAATGCAGATCGCTGCTGCAAAACCGGCATACCTCAAACGCGAAGAAGTTCCGGCTGACGTATTGGAACACGAAAAAGAAGTTCTCCGCCAGCAGGCCCTGAACGAAGGCAAACCGGAAAAGATCGTCGAAAAGATGATTGTCGGCCGTATCGAAAAATTCTACAAAGAAAACTGCCTCCTCGATCAGGAATTCATCAAAGATTCTGACAAGACGGTCCAGCAGGTCGTTACGGAAGCCATCGCTAAGATCGGTGAAAAAATCGACATCCGCCGTTATACGCGTTATGAATTGGGTGAAGGCCTGGAAAAACGGAACGATGATTTTGTTTCCGAAGTAATGGCACAAGCTAAATAAGATTGCATAAGAGAACACCCAACCCGTGTTCTCTTATTTTCTAATTGGACTTGTATACCGACAGAGGAGGCACTTCTTTTATGGAATCGAAAAAGTATCATCGCATCGTATTGAAATTGAGCGGCGAAGCACTGGCTGGCAAACAGGGTTACGGCATCGACCCGGAAACGGTCGAAACCATTGCCAAGCAGGTCGTCGAAGTCAATAAGCTCGGCGTCCAGGTCGCCATCGTCGTTGGCGGCGGCAACATCTGGCGCGGCCTGTCCGGCTCGGCTAAAGGCATGGACCGCGTCTCGGCAGACTACATGGGCATGCTGGCTACGGTCATGAATTCCCTGGCCCTCCAGGACGCTATGGAAAAGAACGGCGTCGCTACCCGCGTCCAGACGGCTATCAACATGCAGCAGGTCGCTGAACCGTATATCCGCCGCCGGGCTATCCGCCATATGGAAAAAGGCCGCGTCGTCATCTTCGGTGCCGGTACGGGCAACCCTTACTTCTCGACGGATACGACAGCCGCACTGCGGGCTGCTGAAATCGAAGCCGATGCCATCCTCATGGCCAAGAACGGCGTCGACGGCGTCTATGACAGCGATCCCAAACTCAATCCGGATGCCAAGATGTTCAAGCATCTGACCTATCTCGACGTCATCAACAAAGACCTGAAGGTCATGGATGCTACGGCTACGACGCTCTGCCGCAACAACAACATCCCCATCGTCGTCTTCAACATCGACCAGCCGGGGAACATCGTCAAAGCCGCCAGTGGAGAAGATTTAGGCACTGTAGTCGACAAAGAAGACTAAAAGCTGTATGATATACTTATAAAAATAAAATAAGGAAGTGATTGACATGGAAGTAAAAGAAATCATTGCCCAGCACGAAGAAAAGATGGACAAGACCATCGAAGCCCTGAAACGGGAATTGTCGTCGATCCGCACGGGCCGCGCCAGCACGTCGCTGCTGGACCGGATCACCGTCGACTACTATGGTACGCCGACGCCGGTCAAACAGGTCGCCAATGTGGCCGCTCCGGAACCGCGCATGATCACCATCGCCCCGTGGGAACCGAAGATGCTCGGTGAAATCGAAAAGGCCATCCTCAAGTCCGACTTGGGCCTGAACCCGAACAACGACGGCAAGATCATCCGCCTGGAAATCCCCCAGCTGACGGAAGAACGCCGTAAGGAACTGAGCAAGAAAGTCAGCAAGATTGCCGAAGACTCGAAAGTCGTCATCCGCAATATCCGCCGCGACGCCAACGAAACCATCAAGAAGATGGAAAAGAAGAAGGAAGTCACGGAAGATGACAGCAAAGAAGGTCAGGAAAACATCCAGAAGCTGACGGATAAAAAAATCAAGGTCATCGACGAAATCAAAGCGAAAAAAGAAAAAGAAGTCATGGCCGTATGATGGATATACGGATTTTTATTGGCATGCCGTTACGGTATGCCAAATCTGTATTACAGGAAAAAAATATTCCTTTTGTCATAGAGCGGACGCTGTCGCGGAGCCACTTTTTCCACTGCGACCCTGAGCAGACCTATGTCATCCGCGCCCAGCGGCGGGATGACGGCACAGTCTGCCTCTTGGTCAACGACAGCCTGGAGATGAGCGGATCCGTAGCGGCAGCCCTGCGAAATGGAGACGTACAGCATGATTAACTTTTTTGGCAAAAAGAAGGAAACAGCAGGCTCCGTGTCCGAAGCCATGCTGGATCCGAACAACATTCCCCGCCACGTAGCCATCATCATGGACGGCAATGGCCGCTGGGCCAAGCGCAAGGGCCTGCCCCGCAGTTACGGCCATCGCGCCGGTGCCGATACGCTCAAGCGCATCGTCGTCGCTGCCGACGACCTGGGCATCAAGGTCCTGACGGTCTATGCCTTTTCTACGGAAAATTGGAAGCGCCCTGATGAAGAAGTGTCGTACATCATGAAGCTCATGAAGAGTTACCTGAGCAAGAATCTCCTGGAACTCAAGGAACACAACGTGCAGCTCCACGTCATCGGCGATATGAAGCGGCTCCATCCGGACCTGCAGGATACCTTTTCTCAGGCCGAAGCCGAAATGGCCGCCAATACGGGCCTTATCCTCAACGTCGCCGTCAATTACGGCGGCCGCCTGGAAATCACCCAGGCTGCCCGCAAAGTGGCAGAAGCCGTCCGGGACGGCCAGATCCGCCCCGAAGACATTAGCGAAGCGACGCTGGCCCAGTATCTCTATACGGAGCCGGAAAATGACGTCGATCTGCTCATCCGCCCCGGTGCGGACAAGCGGGTCAGCAATTTCCTCCTCTGGCAGATGGCCTACGCCGAATTCTGGTACACCCAGCTCTGCTGGCCCGATTTCAGCAAAGATACCCTGGTCGAAGCTATTTTGTCCTTCCAGGGCCGGGAACGGCGCTTTGGCGGCTTAAAATAAATCAGGGAAGGTATATGATATGTTGGCAAAACGAATACTGACAGGCATCGTCGGTGGTGCCTTTACGATTTTTGTGATTTACGAAGGGAACTGGCTGTTTTTCCTCATGATGGCCCTGTTATCCCTCGTCGCCTGGTATGAATACGGCAACCTGGTCCACAAGCTCCACGCCGTGACGGCCGACAAGTGCGGTGCCGTATGGCTCGTCGCCATGCTGGCCGCCTATTGGTTCGGCAGCACCAAGGTCATGCTCGTCCTGGCCTTGGGCCTCCTTTTCTGGCTCATGCTGCGGACCGTCTTTTTCCACAACAAGATTAAGCCCGTAGACAGTGCCTATACCTTGTACGGCCTGCTCTATATCGGCTGTGGCTTTCTGGCCATGCTGGCCCTGCGCAGCGGCTCTGTGGCTTCCTTCATGGGCAGCAGCTTCGGCGCCGTCATGTTGGAACCGGCGCGGTTCTTCGTCTTTCTCCTCATCTTTTCGACCTGGGCCAGCGATACTTTTGCCTTTGCCGTCGGCAAGATGATGGGCAAAGTCAAGCTCTGCCCGGCCATCAGCCCCGGCAAGACCCGCGAAGGTGCTATCGGCGGTTTCGTCGGTACCCTGGCCGTGGCCATCATCTTTTCGCTCATCTTTAAATTCTCCGTCCTCCACGCCCTGGCCATTGGCGTCATCATCGGCATCATGGCTCCTTTAGGCGATCTGGTCGAATCCATCTTGAAGCGCGTCTGCGGCGTCAAGGATTCGGGGAACATCATCCCTGGCCACGGCGGCGTCCTCGACCGCTTCGACAGCCTGCTCTTTGCAGCGCCGGCTATGTACGTCTATTTGATGCTGGTCATTTAAAGGAGGGCAGGGAATGAAGGATATTTTGATTTTAGGCAGTACCGGCTCTATCGGGACCCAGGCCGTCGACGTCATCGACGCCCATCCCGAGGCCTTCCGCCTGGCCGGCGTCGCCGCTTATTCCCATTGGCAGGAAGTGGCCCGCCAGGTCCGGGACCATCAGGTGAAATGGGCCTGCATGGTCGACAAAAAGGCGGCTGATGAACTGCGCCGTGCCGTCGGTCCGGCGTGTACTGTCTTTTCCGGCAGTGACGGCCTCTTGAAACTCATCGATGAATGCGACGCCCAGATCGTCCTGACGTCCCTCGTCGGCGCCGCCGGTATCGAACCGACGCTCCACGCCATCGAGAAGGGGATGGACATCGCCCTGGCCAACAAGGAAACCCTCGTCGCTGCCGGTGAACTGGTCATGAAGGAAGCCGCAGCCCGCGGCGTCCGCATCCTGCCCGTCGACAGCGAGCACGGGGCCATCTTCCAGTGCCTCCAGGGGCGCCGCCCGGAAGAAGTGGCCAAACTGCTGGTCACGGCTTCCGGCGGACCCCATTTCCGCCGGCCTGCGTCGGAATTTTCGTCGATTACGGTCGAACAGTGCCTCAAGCATCCGACGTGGAACATGGGTGGCAAGATCACCATCGATTCGGCGACGATGTTCAATAAGGGCCTGGAAGTCATCGAAGCCCACTGGCTCTTCCACATGCCCTTCGACAAGATCGAAGTCGTCATCCAGCCGCAGAGCATCATCCATTCCATGATCGAGTTCATCGACGGTTCTGTCCTGGCTCAGCTGGGCATGCCCGATATGCGCCTGCCCATCCAGTACGCCTTTACCTATCCGGAACGGATGACCGTCCGCGGCGCCCGGCCCATCGACTGGAAGACGCTGGGGACGCTGGAATTCTTCCCGCCTGACGACGAGAAGTTCCCATCCATCGGCCTGGCCTATGAAGCCGGCCGCATCGGCGGTACCATGCCCTGTGTCCTCAACGGGGCCAATGAAGTCGCCGTCTATGCTTTTCTGCGTAAAGAGATTTCCTTTACGCGTATTTTTGATATTGTCCGTACAGTCATGGAACGGCACACGGTCTCGCATGACGTCACCCTGGCGTCTATCCGCCAGGCCGATGCCTGGGCCCGCCGCTGTGCTGCTTCCTTGCTGTAGAAAGGGGATTTCCCGTGGGTCTTACTATTTTAGCGACGATCTTCGTCTTCAGTGTCATCGTCTTCGTCCACGAACTGGGCCATTTCGCGACGGCCAAGTGGGCGGGGATGCAGGTCGATGAGTTCGCACTCGGCTTTGGTCCCAAAGTGTACAGTGTACGCCGCGGAGATACAGAATATTCCCTGCGGGCCATTCCTCTTGGCGGATTCAACCGCATCGCCGGCATGACGGAAGAGGAAGACTTGAACGATAAATCTTTCCTGAGCAAACCTGTCTGGAAGCGCATGATCGTCATCGCTGCCGGCGGTATCATGAACTTCGTCCTGGCCATCGTCCTCTTGTGGGGCCTGTTCTTCGTCGTCGGTACGGTGACCGTTTCGCCGGAAGCCGTCGTCGGCTCGACCATCGCCGGCTCACCGGCCGAACAGTCGGGCCTTGCAGCCGGCGACCGCATCGTCCGCATCGGCAACCAGGAAATTTCCAAATGGTCTGATATTTCTCAGGCCGTCGCGCCATACAGCCACGCCGTCGTTACCGTGGAAATCGAACGGGACGGCCAGATCCAGGGCGTCGAAATGGTGCCTGACGTAGACAGCGCCTCGAAGAAAGCCATGCTCGGCGTCATGCCCATGACGACCAAAGAAGCTCATGGCTTCTTTGAATCGGCGGGCATGGCCGTCCAACGGACAGGCAAGCTCTGCCAGCTCATGATCGTCGGCCTCTATGATATGGTGACGGGCCGGGAAAAGGCCGAAGTCGCCGGTCCTATCGGCGTCGCTCAGCTGGCCGGTCAGGTCGCTGCATCGGGCTTTGCCAATTTGCTCATGTTCACGGCCTTCCTCAGCCTCAACCTGGGCATCTTGAATCTCCTGCCCGTACCGCTCCTCGATGGGGGCTATATTATTTTATTGATTCTCGAAGGTATTACGCGCCGGCGGATGCCGAAACGGGCGTTGTACTACATCCAGGTCACAGGGGCCGTCCTCTTGGGCTCCCTGTTCCTCTTCGCCATGTTTCAGGATATCAGCCGCTTTTAGAAAGGCAGGCCTTGCATGAAACGTAGAAAATCTCTTCCCGTCCAGGCGGGCAGCGTCACCATCGGCGGCGATGCACCCGTATCGGTCCAGACCATGTCGACGGTCAACCCGGCCCATATGGCCGAAGCCGTCGTCGATGCCCGCCGCCTGGCATCGTATGGCGCTGAAATCTTGCGCTTCGCCGTTCCCGATATGGAAGCGGCCAAAGGCCTGGCCGCCGTCGTTCAGGCCGTGGATATCCCCATTGTCGCCGATATCCACTTCGATTACCGCCTGGCCCTGGCCGCCGTCGACAGCGGCGTCCAGGCCCTGCGCATCAATCCGGGCAATATCGGATCTGACGACAATGTCGTCAAAGTCGTCGAAAAAGTACGTCCTAAGGGAATCCCCATCCGTATCGGCATCAATACAGGTTCCCTGCCGGAAGATATCCTGGCTCAGAGCGGCGGCCATCCGACGGCAGAAGGCATGGTCGAAGGGGCCCTGCGCCATATCCGCATCCTGGAACGCATGGATTACCGCAACATGGTCATTTCCCTCAAGTCCTCCGACGTGCCCTTGATGATCGAAGCCTATGAAGCCCTGGCCGATAAGGTGCCTTATGCCCTGCACTTGGGCGTAACCGAAGCCGGCCTGGTCCGTGAAGGGAGCATCAAGTCGGCCATCGGTATCGGTACGCTGCTCCACGAAGGCATCGGCGATACGATCCGCGTATCCCTGACGGGCGATCCCGTCGAAGAAATCAAGGCCGGCCAGACCATCCTCAGTGCCCTTGGCCTGCGCCGTTTCGGGCCGACCCTCATTTCCTGTCCGACTTGCGGCCGGACCCAGGTCCACCTCATCGACCTGGCCCAGGAAGTGGAAGAGGCCATTTCTCATCTGACTGTGCCCATCAAGGTCGCCGTCATGGGTTGTGTCGTCAACGGTCCCGGTGAAGCCAGGGAAGCCGATTTCGGCATTGCCGGCGGTAAGGGGAAGGGCATCGTCTTTTCTCATGGCCAGGTCCTGCGCACCGTGCCGGAAGACCGGCTCGTGTCCAGCCTGCTGGAAGAAATTGAAAAAACCATTGCAAAGGAGTCTTAACTCATGTTAGCATCGAAATTGTATAGTCCGACGCTGCGGGAAATCCCGGCAGACGCCGAAATCGCCAGCCATCAGTATATGTTGAAAGCCGGGATGATCCGCAAGAACGGCGGCGGCTTGTATTCTTTCCTGCCTTTAGGCCGCCGGGTCGAACTCAAGATCGAAGCCATCGTCCGCGAAGAAATGAACAACATCGGCGCCCAGGAAATCATGATGCCCATTATGCAGCCGGCTGAAATCTGGCATGAATCGGGCCGCTGGAATGCCTATGGCCCGGAAATGTTCAAACTCGAAGACCGCCATGGCAATCATTTCTGCCTCGGGCCGACACACGAAGAATTGATTACGACCCTGGTCCGCAATGAACTGCGCTCGTACAAGCAGATGCCCGTCACGCTGTGGCAGATGCAGAATAAATACCGCGACGAAATCCGCCCGCGTTTCGGCCTCATGCGCAGCCGTGAGTTCGTCATGAAAGATGCTTATTCCTTCGACGTCGACGAAGAAGGCCTGCACAAGAGCTATCAGGATGAATACGATGCCTATACGCGCATCTTCACGCGCTGCGGCCTGAATTTCAAGCCCGTCGAAGCCGACAGCGGCCAGATCGGCGGCAATCACACCCATGAATTCATGGCCCTGGCCCAGGCCGGCGAAGCCGAAATCGTATCGTGCTCGAAGTGCGATTATGCAGCAGATATTGAAAAAGCCGTTCCTCAGGCCATCGAAATGCCGGCAGAAGACGCCAAAGATGTAGAACTCATCG